>ERZ773216.7-NODE-7-length-227933-cov-24.610809_pt1 | contig 227933 bp, 190 predicted proteins | sample MGYA00511259_ERZ773216 | MGnify/ENA primary metagenome ERZ773216 (study PRJEB29015, sample SAMEA2737764) | human gut metagenome | biome: human gut; feature: human-associated habitat; material: faeces | place: China | collected 2012 ... | reverse complement strand
CGCTCTCCGGGCGGGGCAGCTTCAGCGGGATGCCCCACGGCAGCACGAACCGCAGCCCTACGGCCAGCCACAGCCAGCACAGGAGCCGACTGGGCGCATGCGCGCGGCGCAGGGCCCTGCAGACCAGCCACGCCGCCAGCGCGGCCACACCGCCGCGGGCGCTCAACAGCAAAAAGGCAAGAACGATACTGCGCATGGCTATTCCTCCTTATAGCGGGCGGCGTCGAGCAGTGCGCGGATCTCGGCGGCCTCGGCGTCGCTGATAGGCTTTGAGTTCAAAAACGCGGCCACGAACCGCGGCAGACTGCCGTCAAAGGTCTTGTCCACCACTGCGGCGCTCTCGGCCTGCTGGACGTCCTCCTTTTTAATAAGGCTCGTCACGCGGCCATCGGCGTTTTGCAGCACGCCGCGCTCACAGAGCTTTTTTAAAACGGTGTAGGTCGTGCTTTTTTTCCAGCCCAGCCCCTCGGCGGCCAGCGCGACCAACTGCCCGCTGGGCAGCGGCTCGTTGTCCCACACAAGGCAGGCAAAGCGGTATTCGCCGTCAGCAAGGCGAAGCGGTTCATGGTTCAGCATAGGGAAAGCTCCTTTTGGTTTATTGCAATAGACCTATCTCTGCCTATAGTCTACTACGATAGACCAAAAATGTCAATAAAAAATCCCCGCCGGTGGTGCACAGTGGGGGCATCAAATCCGGAAATGGAATAAAAATTTATGTATTATTCGATGCTTTTCAAATTTTTATCCCTTATCCGTAATTTCTGAGTTCGCCCGCCGGGAAATTTCCATTATAATATAGGCAGTAAATTGAAAAGGAGTACCCAGCGATGCGAGCAATAAACCTGAAAACGAATCATCTTACCGCGCCCCTTGGCATGGATGCCGGGCCGCTGTTCTTGTCTTGGCAGTGCGTTGACGGCGTGCGCCAGACTGCCTATGAAATTGAACTGACCGCGAACGGCGAGACTGTTTGGCACAGCGGCAAGGTGCAGAGCGCCGCCGTGCACGCCGATGCCCCGACTGTGGGCGGCTCCCGCGTGCGTGGGTGCTGGCGCGTGCGCCTGTGGGACGAAAACGACACTCCCGGCGCGTGGAGTGAGGCGCACTTTGAAACGGGTTTGGCGCAAAGCGACTGGCAGGGTGAATGGGTAGACCCCGAAACGGAAGAAATTGACATCCCCGGGGATGATGCCATCAACGCCTTTGCCCGCCCCAACTGGGAGCGCAAGCAGGCGGAAAAAGAAGCCGCAGGCAAGGGCGCAGCCGAGCCGTACAAGCCCCATCGTCCGGCATCGTACCTGCGCAAAACCTTTACTGCAGCCAAGGGTGAAGCGCGGCTGTACATTACCGCCAAGGGGCTGTACGCGGTATGGCTGAACGGTGTGCGTGTCGGGGATATGGTTTTAGCCCCCGGCAGCTTTACCGGCAACAAGCACCTTGCAGTGCAAACATACGATGTAACGCAATATTTGCGTGACAGTGAAAACGAGCTGCTGGTTGCCCTTGGTGACGGCTGGCACCGCAGCACAGGCGGTGTGGACGGTGACCGCGACTTGTTCGGTGATACGCTGGGCGTGCTGTTTCAGCTGGAAGTGGACGGCCAAGCCGTCTGTGTTTCTGACGGCACGATGCAGGCAACGCAGTGCGGGCCGATCCGCCAGAACGATATGCAGCAGGGCGAGGTCTATGACGCACGGTTCGAAGGCGGCTTGACCGGCTGGCACGGCGTGCGCGCCTACCGCGACGACCTGCCCATCACCGGCATGAATACCGTGCCGATTCTGGAACACGAAGCCTTCCCCGGCAAGCTGCTGCAAACGCCCAACGGCGAGACCGTGCTGGACTTTGGGCAGAATATCGCCGGCTATGTGGAGATGGCGCTGACCGCCCGCGCCGGGCAAAAGGTCAAGCTGACCTGCGGCGAAGCGCTGGACGAAAACGGCAACTTTACCCAGGAAAACTTCCAGGACCGTGCCCGCCACAAGGAGGGCGGCACCGCCCAGATGCTGGAGCTTGTCTGCAAAGAGGGGAAAAACCACTTCAAGCCCCACTTCACCATCATGGGCTTCCGCTACGCCAAGGTCGAAACCGACGCCGACTTGACCGATGCTGTGTTTACTGCCCACGCCGTCTACTCCGATATGACGGTGACAGGCAAATTTACCTGCGGAAATGACGCGGTGAATCAGCTTGTCAAGAACAGCATTTGGAGCCAGAAGGGCAACTTCTGCGACATCCCCACCGACTGCCCGACCCGCGAACGCGCAGGATGGACAGGGGATATGGGCGTGTTTATTGAAACCGGCCTGACCCTGATGGACTGCTACCCCGTGGCGGAAAAATGGCTGGCGGAGTGCCGCCTGAACCAGTACCCGGACGGGCGCATGGCGAACATTGCCCCGCCGAACGCCCGCCCCGGCTATATGACCTCGATGCTCTGCATGTCGGCAGGGTGGGGCGATGCGGCGATTCTGGTGCCGTATGCCCTGTACAAACGCACGGGTGACCGCAAAATTCTGGCGGACAACTATGAGATGATGCAGCGCTGGTATGGCTTTTTGCTGGGGCGCGCGCAGCAGACAACCGATGAGCAGCAGGGCGGTGATTACGCCAAGTTCACCGTTTTAAACGGCATGGATTACGGCGAATGGTGCGAGCCGGGCATCACCCCCATGCAGGCGATGATGAACCCGCGCAAGAGCGTTGGCACGGCGTATCTGGCCTACTCCGGGCGCTTGCTGGCGGAAGTGGCGGAAGCACTGGGCAAGGCGGACGATGCCGCCAACTACCGCGGCACCGCCGCCAACGCGGTAAAAGCCTACCGCGCGGCGTTCACCGAGAACGGCGTAATCAAGTCTGACCGCCAGTGCGAGTATGTCCGCGCCATTGCCTTTGCCCTGCTGGGTGAGGACGAAAGCAAAGCGGCTGCCGCAGCGCTGAACCAAATGGTCATCGAGAACGGCTGCCACCTGAACACGGGCTTTTTGTCCACTCCGTTTTTGTGCGATGTGCTGGCAAAATACGGCTATGCGGACACTGCCTACAAGCTGCTTTTGCAGCCTGACGCCCCCGGCTGGCTGTATGAGGTCGGCAAGGGTGCGACTACCGTATGGGAGACATGGACGGGCATTGACGAAAACGGCAAGCCCCACGAATCCCTGAACCATTACAGCTACGGCGCGATCTGCGGCTGGCTGTTCGGCGGCGTGTGCGGCATCCATTACGCGGACGGCGTACTGACGATTGCCCCGACGCCGGATAAATCGCTGGGCTGGGCGAAAGCTGCCTACGATTCCCCGGCAGGCCGCATTGTAAGCGGCTGGCGGTATGACGGCGACGCGGTGACCTATGAGTTTGAGATCCCCGCCAATCTGACCGCCGATGTCACCCTGTCCGATGGGCGTAAGCTGACCCTTGCCCCCGGAAAACACACAGTTTAAGAAGACAGCGCCTGCCCTGCCGTAAAACTTACGGCAGGGCAGGCGCTATTTTTGATAAACTGAAAGTTTCCGTTGCTTGTCTATTTATATAAAGCCTCTTTTTTTTGCTTCTTCAATCAATATAGGTTGAATTAAAGGATATGTCCAATTTTCAACTAACTTATCTGAAATCAATATCTTCTCAATCTCACTATGTAATTCCTCAAATGAGTTAATGTCTGCAATAAATAACATTCCGAAAGTTTCATCATCAATATTTTCATTTACTCGTGTCTTTCCTTTAACAGAATACACACATATTGGTTCAATTCTAAAATCAACTGCTCCTGTTTCTTCTTGTAATTCTCTTTTAGCTGTTTCTAAAATACTTTCTCCAGGTTCTCTGTGACCTCCTGGTATTTCATAAGTCTCTCTTTCTTTGTGTTTACAGAATACCCACTTGTTATCTGTTTTGGATATTATCACTGCAAACTTCAAAAATTCATCTGCGACATTGTCATAAAATTTTACTTCTACCATTCTATCAATACCTCGTCAAATTCCGATTTATTGCATTAAGTATACCACGCAGAAAATGTAAAAACAACGGATTATACAGCATACCCCCTGTCCGGTATGGGCAGGGGGTGCTTGTTACATATACTTTTCCAAATATTCCGCGCTGAGTTGCAAACTCTTTATGGGGGAGTTATCCACCCAGTTGCGGTGGCTTTCCAAAATCACGGCATCTACGCCGACGGAAAGCGCCTGCGCCATCAGGCTGTCGAGGTCCATATTGCCGGTACCCAGCTCCATGCTGTCGGTTTTCAAAATCGGCGTTACGGCGCTGCCCGTAAGGCGGGTGCCGCGGTCATTGATGTGCCACAGCTTCATGCGCGTCCCAAGGCGCTGCATCCACGCAAGGGCATTCGCGCCCCCCTCGGTGAACCAATAGCTGTCAAACTCAAAATTGACGTACTGCGGGTCGGTTTCCTCCAGCAAAATGTCGTAGGCACGCTTTTCGGCGTTGACATGGCGCAGCTCACAGTTGTGGTTGTGGTACAAAAGCTCCAAGCCCTCGGCCTTCAGCGCCGCGCCCGCCTGGTTCAGCCGTGCGGCAAGGTCGTGCATCGCGGCTTCATCGCCGTAGTCAAAGCGATACATACCCGTGATGACAACATACTTCGTGCCAAAGCTCTTGGCTTCGTCGGCCACGGCCTTGGCGTCGCGTTCCAGACTGCCCAAATCGGTGTGCAGGCTGACGACTTGCAGCCCCGCTTCTTTGACCAAAGCGTGCCAGTCGAGGTTGCCGCCCTTGCCCACGGGCATGCCCGCCGCCTTGGTCAGCAGCCGCACCATAAAGCCGATGGGGTGGATCATAAACCCGCACAGCTCAATGCCGTCATAGCCTGCGGCTTTCATGGCGGCCAGCGTTTCCCGCGCCTGTGTTTCGTTTCCTAAAACGGTACCCAGCATAAATTGCTGGACTGCCTTTGTGGGCATGGTTCAGCCCTCCATCTTGATGATTTCACCCGTTGTGACGCCGTTTTCGTTGAAGCTGTCCACGCAGACATAATAGTCCTGCCCGGCCATCAGCGTGGAAAGCGTGACCTCATCGGCATCATAGACAAGCCAGCTCTGGTACAGTTTATCCGGTGCAATGCCGTAGCGCACGTTGCAGCCCTGCGCGTTTTCAAGGTGCTGCCAGCTGATTTTGCCGTCCAGCGCATCCACGCGCACGGCTTTTGCGTCGGCCTGGGCGGGGCAAGCGCCCTCGCCGTTGCCGAACACGCGCAGCCCGCTAATGCGCAAAGCCTGCCCGTAGGGCAACTCGCCGCCCGTCACGCGGATATACCGCGCACGGATGCCGTCGGCGTATTCACAATAGCCGTTGGAGCATTCGCGGGCGACATCCTCGCGCAGTGTCCACACTTTGCCGTCCAGGCTGGTTTCCACGGTGTAATGCGAAATCTGCGGGCGGGTTTCGATGTGGCGGGTCTTGCGGTCATCGCCGTAGCTGTCAGCAGGGAAGTCCACCGCCAGCGCTTCGTCCGCCATATTGACCTGAACCGCCCGCACATCGCAGTCCCTGCCCAAATCCACGCAGAGCCATTCGCCGGGCTGGTCGCTGCCCGCGCTCCACCAGCGGCGGCAATCCTCGTCCACGGCGTTGGCAGGGTCGCTGCCCTCGGCGGTGGAGGATGCCGTCACGGTCTTGCGGTAGCTGAGCAGCATCCACTTGGGCTGCTGGCTGGCGGCGTCAAATTTGTCTGCCGGAATCTCATGCGGGTAGTCGGCAAAATTCTGGTTGCAGTACAGCACGCCGTCCGCATCAAACCCGGCAGGGAACAGACCCACGCGGCGCTCAAAGTCGTGGTTGACCGAAATGCGCATCGTGGACGCGTGCCAGTAGTTGCCGTACTTGTCGGCAATGGTGCTGCCGTGTCCGGCACCCGTCATAAACCCGCCCGGCTTGGCGGAAAACGGGTTGGATGCCTGCAGCGTGAACGGTCCCAGCGGGGACTTGGATGTGTACACGCCGTCGGCGTAGGTGTTGTACTGGGTGCCGGGGCAGGCGTATTGCAGATAATACGTACCGTTGTGCTTTGTCATAAACGCGCCCTCGATATAGGGCTTGCCGACGGCGTTGAACATGGCGGTCAGCACTTCGGCGTTCAGCCCCGGAATCTGCGCCATCTGGGGCGGCAGCTCCAGCTTGCCGGTTGCTTCGTTATAGAACGGCTTCATGGACTTGTAAAGCACGCTGCTCTCTTTATCCACAATCCCGTTGTTACCGGGGCGCTCATATCCCAATTCTTCTTCGCGCCCGAAAATCAGTTCTTTCTTTTCCCCGATGGGCGTCATGGTTTCGGGGTCAAGCTCCACACCCCAGATGGGCGAGGTGTTGGAGCAGCCCCAGTAGAAATACACGCGCCCGTCATCATCGCAAAACATATCGGGGTCCCAAAAGGCGAACGGAGCGCTGACCTCGGTAAACGGCTCGGACAGCGGGTCAGCCGTGCGCAGAATCGGGCAGTTGCGGCCCTTGCGGCTGGCAGAAAAATAGAGATACTCGCCGACCTGACGCACATCGGGTGCGTAGTCGTAAATCAGCAAATCGGGGTCGGCATGGAAATCCCAGTGCAGCAGGTCGTCCGAATACCAGAACCCCGCCGACATCGACACAAACAGGTAATATTTGCCCTTGAAGTACACCAGCGTCGGGTCAGCGCCCTCGCGGAAACCGGCGATGCGCTCACCCTCCTTCATGTGCTGGTAACGGTAGCCCAAATCCAAGGGGTTGCAGTAGGTTTCCATAAAATCACACATCCTTTTTGATGCCCTGCAAAACGCGGTTCAGCTGCTTGATGCTCTCGGCGTCCGTGCCTGCCTGCTTGAGCATACTCTCCACGGTCATGCGCTGCATGGCGCGTTCCATCATGGCAACCAGTGCGGGGTTGTCCTTGACGGCGGCGGCGACATCGCCGCGGGCGGCAGCCGCCTTGTCGGTGATGGCTTTCAAAACGGGTCCGACCTTGGCGTCCGCCATGGCAGCTGCCATATTGTCCTTGACGCTCCAGCAGGTTTCGTCCAGCTCGCCGTCAAACCAGTTGTTCACGACCTGACGGTTGGACATGGCGTAAGCGGGGTTCGGTTCGGCAACCTTGTTGACCAGAATCACGCTGGAATACGCCCCTGCGCGGGCCTCAATGCTGTGCTTGCCGGTGATGGGCACATTGAAAACAAACACTTTGTCGCCTTTTTTCGTTTCGACCAGGTGTCCGTCCTTGTACAGCGAAACCTCCGGCAGGTTGGAGTAGACCCGGACCTCGGTCACATCCTCGGTGCGGTCCACATAGCGGCTGCCGCAGGTGTGTACAAAGGGCTGCTTGCTCCAATACGCCTTGTACAGGTAGAAGGCGTCCTTTTTGATTTTGCGGTCAAAGGTGACAAGGCCCTTCTGGTTCTCGCCGTTTTTGCCGCCCTCGTCGCGCCCGTCGGCGGCAAAGTCGAACATATTCCAGACATGGGTCGCCCACAGCCACGGGCGGTCAGCAATCATTTTTGCCATGTGCTCGTGATAGACGCACTGGTAGGTTTCGGTATAGTCGCCCTTTTCGGGGTGGGCGCTCTGGTAGGCGGGGTTGGCGTCCGCGCCGTACTCCGAAAATCCGATGCAGCGGTCCGGGTATTTGGCGTGGTAGGTATCAAAAAAGTCGTCGTTCTGGTCAAGCTCGCCCAAGTACCAGCCAAAATACAGGTTGTAGCTGTTCACATCGGGGATTTCCAGAATCGGGCTGGTGATTTCCAGCATAAAGACGTTCGCCATCGTGGTCGGACGGGTCGGGTCAAGGCGGTGCGCCAGTTCGTTCAAGGCGCGGTGGTTTTCCAGCAGCTCCTCATTCACAGGGCTGGCGGCGGTAATTTCGTTGGACAGTCCCCAAACAGCAATGCAGGGGTGGTTGTAGTTCTGGACGATGAGTTCTTCCATCTGGGTCAGCGTGTTGGCGCGCCCGTTGTGCATGTGCATTGTGATGTAGGGGATTTCCGCCCAGATGACAAGACCCTTTTCGTCGCACAGATCATAGAACGCCTGCGCGTGCTGGTAGTGGGCAAGGCGGATGGTGTTGGCGCCCATTTCAAGGATCAGCGCCATATCCTCCTCCATCATCTCTTTGGTGATGGCCACACCCGCGCCCTTGCGGTCCTGATGGCGGGAAACACCACGCAGGGGATAGGGGCGCCCGTTCAGGATAAAGCCCTTCTGCGGGTCAATTTCAAACTTGCGGCAGCCGAAGCGGGCGGTCTCGGTCTCGCCATTGACCAGCCGCGCAGTCACGGTGTAGAGATACGGGTCATCAAGACCGTCCCACAGGCGGGCATGCTCCAGCGTGAACACGGCTCTGGCGGTGCCGTCCTTGACGGCAACGCTCGTCTGCTGGCCATCCAGTGTGAAGGTGACACTTTCGGCACCCACCACAGCGGCCTCCACCGTCACTTCACAGCGGCGGGCGTCGAGGTCCGTGACAATCGGCGTGACCTTGACGGGCACCGCGCCGTTTTCAGCAAGGGCAAAATGAGCAGCGGGCACAACATGCAGCGTTACATCGCGGTAAATGCCGCCGTAGAAGGTGAAATCGGCTTTTTGCGGGTAGACGGTGTCATTGTCGCTGTTGTCCACATTCACGCGCAGCAGGTTGCTGCCGTTGCGCAGCGCATCGGTAATGTCCACGCAAAATGCAGAATAGCCGCCCTTATGCTCAGCAAGCTTTTGCTCGTTCAGGTAGACCTCGGCGGTCATGGCAACGGCATCAAACTGCAAAACGGCACGTCCGTTTTCCGGCAGGGAGATGTCAGGCAGCACGGTGGTGTAGCTGCAGGTGCCGCGATAGTAGTCATTACCGCCGTCCTGCCCGTCGATGGCGTTCCAGGTGTGGGGCAGGGTGACGGGTTCGTCGTGTCCTTCTTTGGAAAAAATCCAGTTCTGGTTCAAAAGAATTGTCTTGCTCATAACATGACTCCTTATGTGTGGATTTAACTTCAAACAGCCGAAAGGGCTGCAAACCCTTTCGGCTGTTGTGGGATGGGCTTACTGAAGCTGTTCTTTATAGAATTCAGACTGTGCGGCAGCCTTCTTCTCGGCAATGCGCTTCTGGACGTTGACCATCTCCTCCTTGGTCAGCGGGCAGCTGCGCATGGCAATCAGCGTAATGATCCAGCCGATGATAGGCAGACCAAACTTGAGAACCATACCCATCCAGAAGATAGCGGGGGTGCAAGGATCGGTGGGCTGGGGCATCGTGGCGGTGTAGCCCAGCAGCGCAACAGCACCGGTGGCAATCACGGCGGCAAAAGAGGTGATGAGTTTATCGACCAGGCTGTAGGTGCCGGAGACAACGGCGGGAATATAACGCCCGCTGCGGTCGAGCTCAAAGTCGATGGCATCGGCCATATACGAGGTGTTGGAGGTGGTGATGCACATATTGGAGCCGTTCTGCAGCAGAGACAGAATGACATAAATAATCATGGCGGGGCTGCCCATGACACCGATCTGTTTGGGGTCAATGACAAGGAAGAACACGATCATAACAGCGGTGATGACCATGCTGATGCAGGTGAAATTGACAATGCCCTTTTTGCTGCCGTGCTTGCCGACATACTTGGCACCGAAAGCGGCGAAGAAGATGGACGGCACCATGCTGATAACCGACAGGATCGTGCCAAGAGCTATATTGCCGATGATAATGCCGCCGAGAATTGTGTTGATGATGGCCTGGCTGCCGACCTGCTGAGCCAGCTTGTCGGATGCGTTGGACGCAATGTAGCACTGCAGCGGCTTGTTGTGCTTGAGGACCTCGACAATATCGGCCATCTTCAGCGGTTCGGTTTTCTTGGTGCCGACAAAGGTTTCGGGTTTGTCGAAGGCGGAAACGCCGAGGCAGACCAGCAGGGTGCCGATGGCGGCAACAATCAGGGTGACATTGCAGGCAGCGGTCAGAAATGCCTGATTATAGGTGCCGCCGCACTTGGGCAGCAGGACGACGTTGAGCACCATGGACATAACCATCGGCACCAGATAGTTGAATGAGGTCGTCCAGACGCCGAGGGTGGGGCGCTGGCGCGGGTCATTCGTCATAATGGCGGGAATGGTCTGCGCCGTCATATTGGTGGTGGTGTAGCCGATGACGTAGACCACGTACAGCAGCGTGAACGTGACCAGCCCCATCCCCTTGGAGGAGAAGCCGGTGAACATCGCGTAGAGGGCAACGGCCTCAATCAGGTAGCCAGCGATCAGCAGCACACGCAGCTTGCCGAACTTGGTGTTGACGCGGTCATACACAAAAGCCAGCAGCGGGTCGGTGATGCCGTCCAGAATACGGGTGCAGGTCAGGATGATGCCAACCGCGGCGGTGGTGATGCCGTAGCCGATGCTGGCCGAATAGCTGGCCATACCGATGAGCGAGTAGACGCTCATACCGACCAGCGCGTTGCAGGCGTAGCAGATGATTTGCCATGTTTTGGCGCGGCGGTATTGTACGCCGTCAACTTCTGAAGCAGTGGGTTTCTTTTTGAACATTTTGTTTTCCTCCTAAAAATTCCGCAGTGGTTTTTCTCACTGACACCACTATACCAGAAGCAAAACGGCAGCAGGAGATAAAAATCAGCAGATAAGGAACAAAAATTCGCGCATTATTTCAAGCAACACGAAATGTTGTCCCGATTTGCTAAATAATACCCTCACGATTTGCGCTTGTTATGCTATGATACAGGTACAAAAGTTTCTGGATTTGCTTTAGACAGCACAGGTAAGGAGAAAATTATGCAGAAATTTGAAAAAGGCTTTTTTGTGGGCGCCGCCACCGCCGCCCATCAGGTCGAGGGCAACAACATTCATTCCGACTACTGGGCACAAGAGCAGCTGCCCCACACCAGCTTTGCTGAGCCGAGCGGCATTGCCTGCGACCATTATAATCGGTATGAGGAAGATATTCGACTGCTGGCGGATGCCGGGCTGAACGCCTACCGCTTTTCCATCGAGTGGGCGCGCATCGAGCCGGAGGAGGGCAAGTTCGACCCTGCCGAAATCGAGCATTACCGCAAGGTCATTGCCTGCTGCAAGGCGCACGGCGTTGAACCTGTTGCGACGCTGCTGCACTTCACCAGCCCCAAATGGCTGATTGCCATGGGCGGCTGGGAGGCAGAATCCACGGTTGAATACTTCAAGCGCTATGTCAGCTATGTGATGGAGCAACTGGGCAGCGAACTTTCTTATGTCTGCACCATCAATGAGGCCAACATGGGCCTGCAGCTGGCGGCAATCTCCAAGCGGTTCCGCCTGATGGCAGAGCAGGCCGCCAAGGCTGCCGCCAACGCGGGCAAATCTGCCGAGGGCAGCGTGCAGGTGGGCATGAACTTCCAGAAGATGATGGAGAACATGAAGTACGCCGCCGCCGAAAACGCCGCCGTGTTCGGCACACCGCAGCCGAAAATTTTCGTCAGCGAGCGCACACCCGAAGGCGATTTGCTGGTGATGCGCGCCCACGCTGCCGCGCGGGAGGCCATCAAGGCGATTTGCCCCGGGGTCAAGGTCGGCCTGACCCTCTCGCTGCATGACCTGCAGGCCCAGTCGGGCGGTGAAGCCTTTGCCGCCGCTGCGTGGGAGGAAGAGTTCACCCACTATCTTCCTTATATTAAAGAGGATGACTTCCTTGGTGTGCAGAACTACACCCGCACGCTGTACGGTGCGCAGGGGCAGTTGCCCGCCCCGCAGGGGGCCGAGCTGACCCAGATGGACTACGAGTTTTATCCGCAGGCACTGGAAAATGTCATCCGCAAGGTGGCGCAGGATTTCCACGGCGATCTGATCGTGACCGAAAACGGCATCGCCACCGCAGACGATACCCGCCGCGTGGCGTTTATCGAGGCAGCCTTGGCGGGCGTGCAGCACTGCATCGCCGATGGTATCCCGGTCAAGGGGTACTTCCACTGGAGCCTGATGGATAACTTTGAGTGGCAGAAGGGCTATGCCATGAACTTTGGCCTGATCGCCGTGAACCGCGAAACGCTGGAACGCACCCCGAAGCCCAGCCTTGCGGTGCTGGGCGGATACGCCAACGCATAAAAATAGCAGTGGTTGTCTGTACGGCAGCCACTTTTTTGTGGTATACTGGTATAAAAAGAGGGTGATCCGATGGATGTTTTTCAAAATATGGAGCTGTTTTCTGAGCTGATCCAGTGCGGCGGCAACATTTATACATGGTGCTATAATGCCGATGGCAGCCTGCTGCAGAGCAACTGCCCGGAAGCGGGGTTCCTCTCCGGCGCATTTGACCTATTCGGCTGCAAGAAAAAAATGCTGGACTACGGCAGCCGGCACACAAAGCCCGTCACACTGGGCACGGCCATTGGCATGACATGGGCAGCTGCCTTTGAAAAGGACGGCAGTGCGCTGAAACGCGCCTGGGTCATCGGGCCGGTGTTTTATCAGGATGTTTCGCTGCGCGGGATCGAGCAGGGGCTGCAATACTATAACCGTCTGGAGACGAGCGTGGCATGGTCCATGCAGCTGTACGAGGCGTTGAAAACCGTACCGGTGCTGCAATGCACAGTCTTGCACCGCTACGCTCTGATGATGCATTATTGTCTGACCGGCAACCATCTTGCGATCAGTGACATTAACAGCGAGGATTTGACGCAGGTACGCAATGCCGTGCAGCAGCCTGCCCATGATCGCCACAAGGTCTGGATGGCAGAGCAGGGACTTCTGCAGATGGTGCGCACCGGAGACTTGAACTACAAGCAGGCGCTTTCCGCCAGTATGGGCATCAGTGCGGGCGTGCCTGTGCGCAGCGATGACGCTTTGCGCCAGAGCAAGACCAGCATCATCGTGTTTACCTCGCTGGTATGCCGTGCCGCCATCGAGGGCGGGCTTTCGCCGGAGGAAGCCTACGCGCTGGGGGACAGCTACATCCAATCTGCCGAAAATGCAAAAACGATGGACGACCTCGATCCTCTGGCACTGATGATGTATGACGACTTTGTCCGGCGCGTGCATAAATGCCGCACAAACCCCAACCTCAGCCAGCAGGTGCAAAAGTGCGTGGACTACATTGAGATGAACCTCGATAAAAAAATACGCGCTGCAGATATTGCAGCGCTGGTGGGCTACACGGAATATTATCTGACCCACAAATTCAAGGAGGAAACGGGCTTGAGCGTGACAGATTACATCAAATTTGCCAAGATCGAGCGCGCCAAGGTTTTGCTGAAAAGCACCGACCAGACCGTGCAGGACATTGCTACTGCACTTTCTTTCAGCACACGCAACTATTTCAGCCGGATTTTTCAGGAGGTCACAGGCCAAACCCCGATGGAGTACCGCGAAAAGTAAATGCTTATCCAAAAAACCTCTGCCAGGCAAACAGTCTGGCAGAGGTTTTTATGTTTTATTCTTGTGTCAGCGCCCGCGCCATTCTGACCACGCGGGAGGCATTGATTTTTACCTGCTCCAGCGTCACTGCACCGCTGGCGATGCCCTGCAGCAGGTTGTCATAATCACCCTTGTTGCCGGGCATGAACAGGTCGCCGCCTGCTGCAGCTACATACTGCGCCTGCGAATCCCGGTGGGCAGAGCGCGCATCCCCGGCAATCGGTGAGACCCAGTCTGTCATGACGATGCCCTCATACCCGAACTCGGCACGCAGAATATCCATGACAAGCCCGCGGCTTTCGGCGGTGTGGGTGCCGTTCAGCAGATTGTAGGAGGTCATGACGGCCTTGGGCTGGGACTCCCGCACGCAGATGCCGAAACCCTTTAAGTAAATTTCACGCATGGCGCGCTCGGAAACCATGCTGTTGTTGCGGGTGCGGTTGTACTCTTTATTGTTGGCGGCATAATGCTTGATGGTCGTGCCGCAGCCCTTATGAGCCTGCACACCGCGCGTCATGGCGGCGGCCATCTTGCCGGAGACGAGCGGATCCTCAGAGTAGTACTCAAAGTTGCGCCCGCAGCGGATCGAACGATGGATGTTCAGCGCCGGGGCAAGCCACAGATGCACGCCGAAGTGCTCCATCTCCTCGCCGACGATGCCGCCGCACCGCTGCACAAAATCCGTGTCAAAGCTCTGCGCCAGCGCGGTGCCGATGGGAATGGCCGTGCAGTATTGGGTCTTGATCTCGCAGCCGGCCTTCGGCTTGCCGTTGCCGCCCATCAGGCTCATCACCAGTTTCATCGGGCCGGACAGCATTTCCATAATGGAATCCGGCACCGAGGCATTGCCGACAGCGTGCTTGCCCTTGCCGTCCTCATAATACTCCTTCGCAAGGCGCAGACCGGCAGGGCCGTCGGCCATGACCAGCCAGGGAATGCCCTTGACAGTGCTGCAGCTCTCACCCGCCGCACCGCAGACATGGCGGCCTGCTGTGCCGATCATCGAAGCAAAGCCCTTTGCGTTCGGATCAAAATTGCCAATCAGAAGCAGGGCGGCGTCCTCCTTGGTCAGGGCGTCCACCTCGGGCAAAATTTCCTCGGTGCGGGCATAGTCTATCGTTTCACAGACAATCGAGGCCGGGTCGATTTCGATGACCGGCACACCCTCCGGGCGCTCCATCGCGGCGGCAGGGGCGGTAAGGTCGGTGAAATCCGTGCTGCCCAGCACATTTTTTGCCTGCAGGGTCGTGACGGTCTTGCCCAGATGCAGGACGGCGGCGGGGACGGTTTCGGCGCTGCTGACACCGACACGGACAAGGTGATCACCGGCCTCGAGAATATAGGCGGCAGTTTCGGCATCATAAGCTGCCATCTCCGGCAAGGTAAAGGAGCAGGTGACAGTTTCTGCTTCTCCCGGGGCAAGTGTGCGGGTCTTAGCAAAGGCGCAAAGCTCCTGCCGGGGCACATCGAGCTTACCGGCAGGCTTGCTCAGGTAGACCTGCACGACCTGCCGCCCCGCCATAGTGCCGGTGTTTTCCACGGTAGTACGCACAGTGACCTGCGCACCGTTCGCCTCTACCCCGGCAGTCCCAAGGCGGAACTCTGTGTAGGAAAGCCCGTATCCAAAGGGGAAAAGAGCTTTTTTGCGAAAGGTATCAAAATAGCGGTAGCCCACATAGATGCCCTCGCGGTAGCGGGTTTCGTTCATGTCCTCAAAGTCGGGCATTTCGGGGTATTCCTCAAAGGCGGCCCAGGTGGTCGTCAGCTTGCCGGAGGGATTGGCCTTGCCCAGCAGAATATCCGCCAGCGCACCGCCGGTCTCGACACCGAGCTGGGACAGCAGCAGAATGTTGCGCACGCTCATAACGGGGGAGAGATCCACCACGCCGCCGACATTCAGCACCAGCATAAAGCGGGTGAACTTTTTGTCCAGCGCCAGAATATCCCGCACCTCGGAATCGGTCAGGCGGATGTCGCCCTTGAGCGGCGTGCGGTCGTTGCCCTCACCGGAAATGCGGGAAACAACGTAAATTGCTGCATCGCCCTCAGCGTTGAGCGGCAGGTCGTATTCAGGCTCAGGCATGACCTTGCCCATGCCGTAGAGGATAAAGTTCTGTTTGGCGGCTTTGGCGTCCTTTTTCAGCTGCTTCAAAAAGGCTTTGCGGGCCTTTTCCCGCGCCTGCTCGTAGCCGGTGTGCCACTCCATCCCGGTCAGGGTAAAGCCTGCCTGCTGCAGTCCTTCCTCAATGGTTACGATGTAGCGTGAATTTACCTCACCGGAGCCGGTGCCGCCCCGGATCGTGCGGCGCACGCCGCTGCCATAGGCGGCAAGGGTGCAGGGCTTTTCCAGCGGGAAGCTGCCGTCCTTTTTCAGCAGCACGGTGCAGCCCGCCAAATCTTTGCGCAGCGCTTCGATGTGGCGTAGCTCATAATCGGCCATTGCAGTGGTATTTTTCATGGAAAACATCCTCCTTTTTCATTAGTATACAAGAAATATCCTCAGGCAGGGGAGAAAACATTTCGTGTTTTGAGATAATAATTAGGGCAATACCGCACAATTCCCGCCTAACGGCTCAAGCACCGCTCCGGCAGCTGCCGCACCTCGCTCGCCGTATCGGCACTTAGAATTATGCGGTATTGCCCTATAAAATGCGCTTCAAAAATGGCTCGTCGATTTTGCCATTTTTGCGCTATACAACAAAAACAGCCCATGACATCTTTTTGTCATGGGCTTATGGCGGAAAGAAAGGGATTCGAACCCTTGAGGGCTTTAGGGGCCCTACACGATTTCCAGTCGTGCGCCTTAGACCAGCTCAGCCATCTTTCCACATATTCAGTTGCGCAGCGCCTGACTGCATGAGCTATTATAGCAATACAAACTTCAAATGTCAAGCCTTATTTTGCATTTTTTTGCAAAAAAATCTGCGATGGGCAAGGTGTATGCAAAACGTGCGTGCAAACTGCATATTTTGCACGTTTTATCCTCTTGCAAACGGCGGCGCAAGGTGCTAAAACTATAGGGGTATGAAACATCTAATAAGAGGTAAGGAGAGGATATTTCATGTATTCCGTGTTCCGTGACCTGGCGATCATCATTTTGAGCGCAAAGTTCTTTGCGCTGGTCGCCCGCAAATGCAAGGCCCCGCAGGTCGTGGGCGAAATTATTGCCGGCCTGATCATCGGACCGTGCCTGTTGAACCTGGTGCAGACCAGCGACGCCATCTCGATTTTTGCGGAAATCGGTGTGGTGCTGCTGATGTTCTCCACCGGTCTTGGCACGAACCTGAAGGAGCTGATGCGCGCAGGCCCCATTGCGACGCTGATCGCCTGCGTCGGCGTCTTTGTGCCGCTGGTAGGCGGTACGCTGCTGTATAGCGCATTCTACGGCTTTGCGGCGGTGGGCAGCCCGGAGTTCTACCGCGCGCTGTTCATCGGCACCATCATGACGGCGACGAGTGTCTCCATCACGGTGGCGACGCTGCAGGAGCTGGGCCATCTGAAAAGCTTCCTTGGTACGACCATCGTCAGCGCGGCAGTCATTGATGACGTCATCGGCATCATCGTGCTGACCTGCGTGCTGGGCGCCAGCTCGGGTGAGGGTACCGGTATCGGCGGCGTGCTCATCCAGACCGTGCTGTTCTTCCTCGTCGCCATCGGCGTCGGCGTCGTCATCCACTTTGCCATGAAATGGCTTGACAAGCGCAACCCCCACACTCAGCGCATCACCATCGTCAGCATGGCGTTCTGCTTTGCCATGGCCTACATTGCCGAGCAGTACTTCGGCATTGCCGACATCACCGGCGCGTACATTGCAGGCATCGTGCTCTGTGCGATGGACGACGCCCCCTATGTGGAGCGCCGCGTTGACATCAGCAACTACGTCATCTTTGCACCGGTGTTCTTCGCCTCCATCGGCTTAAAGACCGACATCAGCGGCCTGACACCGGAGATTTTGCTGTTCTGCATCTGCTTCGTCATCGTTGCGCTGCTGACCAAGATCATCGGCTGCGGTCTGGCCGCGAAAATCTGCCGCTTCAACTGGGGCGATTCCCTCAAGGTCGGCGTCGGCATGATGACCCGCGGCGAGGTCGCGCTGATCGTTGCCCAGAAGGGCCTGGAGGTCGGCGTTGTGGACCCCGTGTATTTCACGGCGGTCATCCTGCTCATCGTGGTCTCGTCCGTTGCGACGCCGCTGGCGCTGAAGGCTCTGTTCACGAAAATGCCGCCCGTGCCGCATCCGAGCCAAACGAAAGCGTAAAATCACGTGTAAAATGCTTTGTAGGGGTCGATGCTTGCATCGACCCGCGGGCGGATGCGAGCATCCGCCCCTACAACCAACCCGCTATAACAAAAAATCCGGCAGACGCTTTTAAAGGCGTCCGCCGGATTTATTTTTATTCCGCCTCTACTGCGTGAAGGTGATTATCCACCCATTTGATCAGCAGCTCCAGCGCCACCAGGTTATGCCCGCCCTCAGGGACGATCAGGTCGGCCTTGCGCTTGCTCGGCTCGACGAACTGCTCGTGCATCGGTTTGACGGTGGTCAGGTACTGGTTGACAACGCTGTCCAGCGTGCGCCCGCGCTCCTTGACGTCGCGGACGATGCGGCGCAGGATGCGCACATCGGCGTCGGTGTCCACAAAGACCTTCATGTCCATTAAGTCGCACAGCTCGGGGGAGTCAAAAATCAGGATCCCCTCCACGATAATGACCGGCGCGGGCTGCACGGTCACGGTCTTGTCGCTGCGGTTGTGGATGGTGTAGTCGTAGACCGGCACCTGTACGGGGTGACCCGCGCGCAGCTCCCGCAGGTGGGCAACCATCAGCGGCGTGTCAAAGCTGTCCGGGTGGTCGTAGTTGAGCTTGCAGCGCTCCTCATAGGGCAGCTCGTCGTGGCGCTTGTAGTAGCTGTCGTGGTTGAGAACGCTGACCTCGTTCGCACCAAAATGGTCCCGCAGCTTTTCGGTCAGGGTGGTCTTGCCGCTGCCGGTGCCGCCCGCGATGCCGATAATGATGGTTTTCATGTTCATAGCTCCTTATACATCCAATTTGATCTCGCGCCCCGTCGGCTGATACGCGCGGTATTTGACGCCGGTCATGTTGAACATGCGGCGGCTGGCGATGCTGGCATGGGTGTCGTGGTATTTGTCCGATAGATAGATCAGTTCTTTGATGCCGCTCTGGATGATGGCTTTGGCACATTCATTGCAGGGAAAAAGCGTCACATACATCCGGGAGCCGCGCAGATCATGGTTCGGGCTGTTCAGGATAGCGTTCAGCTCCGAGTGGCAGACATACATATATTTTGTGTCAAGGTCGCTGCCTTCGCGCTCCCAGGGCATATCGTCGTCATTACAGCCGATGGGCATACCGTTGTAGCCCAGGGACAAAATTTTGTTTTCCGGGCTGACGATGCAGGCACCGACCTGGCTGTTGTTGTCTTTGGACCGCATGGCCGAGAGCAGGGCAATGCCCATAAAGTATTCATCCCAGCTGATGTAATCCTGACGTTTCATAGGTACACCGTCCTTTATTTTTTACTCTATTATACTGTGCCGCCGTGCGCCGCGCAAGATGCTGTATGCAAATATTTGCGCCGTGTGGCCTCGCCGCCGCGCAGATGACGCTCGGCCTTGTTCTTCTGTACGACGGCCTGCACCTCGGCCCAAAGGCCCGGGTTCTGGCGGCGCAGGCGATGCTGGTCCTTCCAGATCGTGGATTTGCTCACGCCGAATACGGCAGCCGCCGCACGCACGGTAGCACCGCTTTCCACAATATACCGTCCCACCGCCGCGGCGCGCTCCTCAGGGTCGCCCTTCATAGCCTGACCTCCTCGCATAGAATTTCCTGTCAAATCCTATGTGAAGGAGGGCGGGAGTATGCTACTTTATCTTATACACGCGGCACGCCGCATTTTCATACCATACGTCATACCTTGCCGCATACCAGCTCTCATCCGCCGCAAATTTCGCGTACACACTGCTGTCAAACACGGCGTACCCGATGTCCCACGCGGCCAGCGTGTCCTCGTCCGGCGTCTCATACAGCGCCCGCATGGCGTTGTACTCGGCAGAATAGTCCATGCCGTGGTAGTAGACATAGCTGCCCGACCCGCAGAGTATCCGCCGCCCGGCCAGCGCAAACACCGGTGTTAAATGGCTGTCGCTTGTCAGAAACAGCGCGTCGCTCCCGGCGTTTTCGTCGATGTGATCCGCCAGCGCCATATCGTCCGCGCTCCACTGCCGGTAGTCGCTGAGCGCCTCGCGGCCTACGGTCAGCACACTGCCGAACATGCCCGCAAAGCAGCATGCCGCCAGCCCCAGCGCCCGCCAGGGCAGGACGCGCACCTCTGCAAAAATATCCACAAGCAGCTGTGCAGCCAAAATGCAGCCCAGAATATGCCAGACATAGAGCAGTTTGTTGTTGTCGTAATTGTTCGGCTGGAACACGACGAACTCCGCCAGCGCCAGGATCGCCAGCCCGCCGCCGTACAGCCACCGCTGCTTTGGCTTGGCGCGGAGAAACGCAGGGATCAGCAAAAGATACACAAGGCCGATGTTTTTGATGTAGAACCAGAAATAATTGTCCCGCAGCGTGCCGTCGTCCTGACCGTTGATCCAGTTGAAGTGCAGCCGCAGCATGTGCTGGCCGTCGAGGCTCTGCGCCAGCACCGTCGGCAGCATCTGGCACAGCCACGCCGCGCCGCAGACCGCCGCCAGCCCCAGCCAGGGCAGCAGCGTCTTTCGCCGCGGGCCCTGCGCCAGTGTGTAGACGCCGCCGACGAGGCAGAGCAGCACGAGCGCCAGCGCACTGTGGGTGTGCAGCAGCGGCAGGGGCAGCACCAGCGCGGCCAGCCACGGCCAGAGGCGGCGCTCGCCCTCATAGCAGAACCGCCACAGAAGATAGACGGCGGGCAGCAGCACGCACCAGCCAAACAGCGTCGCCCGCTGTGGGATAAGCAGATCCACAATCGGATTGACCCACTCGATGTTTTTCTCCACAAAATTCGTCGGCGTTGTGTAAAACCCCGTGAAAATGCCCGCAAAGCTGTCGGCAGAGCCGAGAAAGTACGCAAACCCAAGCCCGCTGCCCATAAAAAACAGGTAAAACGCCAGACACGCCTTGCCGACGCTGTCGGTCACGCGCCGCGCCAGCTGCCAGAACATGCCGTACACCGACAAAAACGCGGGCAGCATCGGCAGCAGATACGCCGTGCGCAGGTCGGCCCCCAGCACCACAAAAACGCTGGAGATCGTCTCGCACAAAAACGGATAGCCGAACCGGTGCGTGCCGCCCAGCAGGGGATAGCGGGGCAGAAATTCACCGCTCTGCGCGATATATTTGATGAACCCAAGGTGCATCGGCATATCGCCGTAGCAGCTCTGGCCCGTGTGGTACGCGCCGTCCACCAGATGCAGAACGTGGGTGTGCAGCAGATACAGCGTGATGAGCACTACCGGCAGCAGGCAGGCCCACAGGGCCCCGCTGTCGGGGTCCTTCGCCATGCCGCGCAGCCGCGTGCCGCGGTACAAAAGCGCTGCCCCGATGCCCGCCGCTACCGCTGCCGCCAGCGCGGCGGCGGGCAGTGTAAAGCCCAGTACCACCGCAAACAGTGCAGGCAGCACGGCCAGCAGCGACACGCCGAACCCGCAGCCCAGCGGCACGATCACCGCCGCCGACCCGTCCGGCACCGCCCGCCGGGCCAGCAGCAGACCGACGGAGAGAAACAAGGAAAGATAGAAAACGGAAAATAACATGAAGAACCTCATTCCGATGGAAACTATGTGGCTGCCGTCAACGGGCAGAGCCCCTCCGGCCACGTTCAACTTTCCTTTACACCCCCTCCAAATCAAACGGCGGTGTATACTCCTCCCGGGCACTGCTCTTTTCCTGCATATACCCGTCGGTCAGCCCCAGCCGCACGGCCTCGTCGATGACCTGCCGATACTCATAGGTCGTGATGCGCCGCCCGAGGCCGTGCTCTGCTGCCTTATAAAAGGGTGTAAACTGGCTCATTAAGCTGGGGATAAATTCTATGCCCGTTTCCTCCCGCAGCGCTGCCAGCCGCCGCAGCACGGCCTTGCTGTCTGCCACGTGGCCGGGCAGGGCCAGATGCCGCACAATGACACCCTTCTGCAAATACCCGTCCGCGTCGTACACCGGTGCGCCGGTCTGCAAAAGCATCTGCCGCAGCGCTGCGTCCGCCACGGCAGGGTAGTCCCGCGCTGCGGAAAGCTCCGCTGCCAGCGCACCGTCCGCGTACTTGTAATCCGCCAGCCAGATGTCCACATACCCGGCCAGCGCCCTGACGGCGTCCACCGTCTCATACCCGCCCGTGTTGTAGACGACGGGCAGGGAAAAGCCCTGCGCCCGCGCGGCATCCAGCGCGGCAGTGACCCACGGCAGATACTGCGATGCCGTGACGAGGTTTATGTTTTTCGCCCCGCCGTTCTGCAAATTCATAAAAATTTCGGTCAGCCGCTCCACAGAAATCGCCTTGCCGACCTCGCCCTGACTGATCGGGTAATTCTGGCAATAGCAGCATTTCAGCGTGCAGCCGCTGAAAAATACCGTGCCGCTCCCGGTTTCGGCGTTCGGGTCGCCGCTCAGGCACGGCTCCTCCCAGTGGTGCAGGGCGGCGCGGGCCACGCGCAGGGTGTTGTCTGCCCCGCAAAAGCCGCGCTGCCCTGCGGCGCGGTCCGCTCCGCAGGCCCGGGGGCAAAGGGTGCAGTGATGGGGTATCTGCATGATAAAATGCCTCTTTCACAAAATTTCTTGCTTTTAGTTTACCACAAACGGCGAAAGTGTGGTATACTGTATCTACCAATATTGCAAAATAAAGGAGAGTGCTTTTATGTCTACCCCCCATAACCGCGCTGAAAACGGCGATTTCGCCAAGACCGTCCTGATGCCCGGCGACCCGCTGCGTGCCAAATTTATTGCCGAGACCTTCCTAGAGGACCCGCGCCTTGTCACCGACGTCCGCGGCATGTACGGCTACACCGGCACCTATCAGGGCCGCCCCGTCAGCGTGATGGGCAGCGGCATGGGCATGCCGTCCATCGGCATCTATTCCTACGAGCTGTACACCCAGTACGGCGTCGAGAACATCATCCGCATCGGCTCCGCCGGCTCCTACACCGACAAGGCAAAACTGTTTGACGTGGTGCTGGCCACGGGTGCCTACTCCGAGAGCAACTACGCCGTGACCCAGAGCGGCGACACCGACGACATCCAGACGCCGAGCGCCGCGCTGAACGATGCCCTGCGCGCCAGCGCCAAGGCTGCTGGTATTCCGCTGATCGAGGGCAACATCCATTCCTCCGACGTGTTCTACCGCCAGCCCAGCGACGCGAAGCCGACCTACTGGGAAAAACTGCGCGACGAAAAGGGCTGCCTGGCCGTCGAGATGGAGAGCTTTGCACTGTTCCACAACGCCAGGGTCCTGGGCAAGCGTGCCGCCTGCCTGTTGACGATCTCCGACAGCTTTGTTTCGCCGGAGATCACGACTGCCGAGCAGCGCCAGACCAGCTTCACCGCCATGATGAAGGTCGCGCTGGGCGTTGACGCATTTCTGGAGAAGTGAGCATGGAAAAGGCTGAGATTCAGGCGCTCATCCGCGAGGCGTTTGCCGCGCAGAAGTTCGCCTATGTACCGTACTCCCACTTCCACGTGGGCGCGGCGCTGCGCGGCAAAAACGGACAGGTGTTCCGGGGCTGCAATATTGAGAACGCGAGCTACACCCCCACGAACTGCGCCGAGCGCACGGCTCTGTTCAAGGCTGTCAGCGAGGGTGTGCGCGAGTTTGACGCCATCGCCATCGTCGGCAGCAAGGTGGGGGAGACGAACACCCTCGTTACCGGCCCGTGCGGAGTCTGCCGTCAGGCGCTCTATGAGTTCGGCGGCCCCGAATTGACCGTCATCATGGCCAGGAGTGAGGACGATTACATCGTCACGACCCTCGGCGACCTGCTGCCCTACGGCTTCGGCCCGGCAAATCTGGAGTAAAATTACTTTCTTTGGCTCCCCTTGAGGGGAGCTCCCGCCGCAGCGAGTGAGGGGTGGCTGGGTGCCGCACGATTTACGCGGAGTCTCCCGCCCACCCCTCCGGCCCTGCGGGGCCACCTCCCCTCAAGGGGAGGCTTTTTCAGAAAACCAAAGGAGTTCCCTTACCACATGAAGAAATTCTTAGCACTGCTTCTGACGTTGGCGCTGCTGGCAGGGCTGACCGCCTGCAAGGATACGGAGGCTGCCAGCACCGCGCAGGAGCAGCACACTGTAACCGCCCCGACGAACGACGCGACCTTTGTCTACCAGCCCGATGACCCGGCGGCCACACTGCCCGGCGGAGAGTCCGTCGTGCTGGTGACCGGCCCCGGCGGCACGGAATCCGGCGAGGATGCCATGCTGTGGCAGGGCATACAGACGTTTGCCAACACGTACGGCTATACCGCCGACGCCCAGACTGCCGCGGGCAACACCGCAGACGAGGCCGAGGCCGCCCTGCGCGCTGCCGCCGAGAGCGGCGCAAAGCTCGTGGTCTGCCGCGGCGACACCATGGGCGCGGCGCTCTACCGCATGCAGGAAAACTACCCTGACGTCCACTACCTGCTGTTTGACAGCGAGCCCCACAGCGACGACTATAGCGCTTACAATACGGCCAGCCTTGTCCATTGCGTCCTTTTTCAGGAGGAACAGGCCGGGTATCTGGCCGGGTATGCCGCTGTGACCGATGGCTACACCACGCTCGGCTTCATCGGTGCGCGGGAGGTACCGGGCATTGTGCGGTACTGCACCGGCTTTCTGCAGGGCGCGGAGGCCGCTGCAGAGCTGCAGGGTGAGTATGTCACCCTGCAGACCTGGTTCACCGATACCTATGAGAATAACGACGCGATTACCCAGCGGATGATCGACTGGTATAATAACGGTACGTCGCTTATTATGGTCAGCGGCGGCAACCTGTACGAGGGTGTGTCCGACGCCGTCAACCAGACCGGCGGCAAGGCGATCACGACGGATTACGACAACACAGAGCTGGGAGACCGCGTGCTGGGCAGCGCCATCAAGTGCTACAACGCTGCCGTGCAGCGTCAGCTGTACACCTTCTTTGCGGCGGGCACCTGGAATGGCCAGACCGGCGGCCAGACCGAGAAGGCCGGCTTCACGAATGGCGAAGTCGCGCTGGAGGCCGGGGCGCCCTGGCGGTTTGACAGCTTCACGCAGGACGACTACCGCACGCTGTATGAGGATCTGCGCACCAGCGTCCTGAAGGTGGATGCCTACTCGGATCTGGATACGCTGCCGGAAACCCCGAACGTCACGGTGAATCGCCTGCTGTAACCCCCCGCTTGGCCCCCTCTGTGAGAGGGCTCCGCCCCTGCGGGGCACTTCCCTCGCCGAGAGAGGCAGGAGACTGCGCTTTGTTATGCTTTTGTAATGTTTTTTACGCCGTTTTGTCATTGAATTAACAGCGCAAATGCGGTATACTGAAAGCAAAGCGGCAGGGAACCGCCCTGCTGCGCAACTGAAAACAACCTAAGGAGATCAAAACCATGAAAAAGTTTCTCGCTTTTGTAATGGCTGCCAGCATGGCGCTCTCTCTGGCTGCCTGCGGCGGTTCTTCCGCCAGCACCGCCACGAGCACCACGACGGAGGCTACCTCTGAGGCTGCCGCTTCCACCTCCGGCAGCAAGACCGATGTCGCCTTTGTTACCGACGTCGGCAACATCGATGACCAGTCCTTCAACCAGTACACCTGGCAGGGCGTGCAGGATTTCTGCTCTGCGAACAGCCTGAACGCCAACTACTACCGTCCCACCGAGGACTCCGACGCCGCCCGTCTGGAGCAGATGGACAACGCTGTCAACGACGGTGCTAAGTCCATCGTCGTCGCTGGCTACCTGTTCGGCAATGCCATCGCCGAGGCTCAGGAGAAGTACCCTGACGTGCAGTTCCTGGCTCTGGACGTTTCCGCCAGCGACCTGGGCGACAAGGCTCCCACCGCCAACACCGCTCTGATCACCTATAAAGAGGAGCAGGCCGGCTACCTGGCCGGTTATGCCGCTGTCTATGACGGCTACAAGGAGCTGGGCTTCCTGGGCGGCATGGCTGTCCCCGCAGTTATCCGTTACGGCTACGGCTTCGTGCAGGGCGCTGACGCCGCTGCCAAGGAGATCGGCGCTACGGATGTCAACATTAAGTACTGGTACTCTGGCGGCTTCGCAGCTACCGATGAGGTCAAGAACAAGATGGACGGCTGGTACTCCGAGGGTACCGAGGTCGTCTTTGCCTGCGGCGGTCCCGTCTGCCAGAGCTGCGACGCTGCTGCGCAGGCCAACGGCGGCAAGATGATCGGCGTTGACGTTGACCAGTCCGGCCAGTTCGACACGGTCATCACCTCCGCTATGAAGGGCCTGGCCGAGTCCGTGAACGAGGCTCTGACCGATGCCATGAACAACGGCTGGAAGTTCAGCGAGACCTACTCCGGCAAGGAGACCAAGCTCGGCGCTGCCGAGAACTGCGTCGGTCTGCCGATGAGCACCTCCAAGTTCACCAAGTTCACCCAGGAGCAGTACGATTCCATGTACGCCTCCATCGTGGACGGCACCCTGGCCATCGACGACAGCTATGACGCCGATGTCAAGCCCGCTGTCACCACCATCACGGTTGACTACCAGAGCTGATAAGGCTTTATGATAAGGCTTTAAAAGTATGACTTTTAACCGCCCTGCGCACCCCGCGCAGGGCGGTTTTTGTTCTGCTTCGCCAAATTTTGGCTACTTTTTGTGCAGATTCTATTGTACATGGCGCGATTTTTCTGTATAATATAGTGTAAGAATTTGTGTACAAGCCCGTACACATTGAAAGGGGAGTGCAACGATTGGCAGATAATTATGTCATCGAAATGCTGCACATTACCAAGGAGTTCCCCGGCATCAAAGCCAACGACGACATCACCCTGCAGCTGCGCAAGGGTGAGATCCACGCCCTGCTGGGCGAAAACGGCGCCGGTAAATCCACCTTGATGAGTGTGCTGTTCGGTCTGTATCAGCCGGAGCAGGGTACGATACGGAAAAACGGACAGGAGGTCAAGATCAACAACCCGAACGATGCCAACGCACTGGGCATCGGCATGGTGCACCAGCATTTCAAGCTGGTGGAGTGCTTCACGGTGCTCGACAACATCATCCTGGGTGTTGAGGACACAAAGCACGGCTTTTTGCAGAAGGACGAGGCCCGCAAAAAGGTCATGGCCCTGAGCGAAAAGTACGGTCTGAAGGTCGACCCGGACGCGCTGGTCAGCGACATCTCCGTCGGCATGCAGCAGCGTGTCGAGATCCTGAAAATGCTCTACCGCGACAATGAAATTCTGATTTTCGACGAGCCTACGGCGGTTCTGACTCCGCAGGAAATTGACGAGCTCATGGACATCATGCGCGGCTTCAAGGCCGAGGGCAAGAGCATCCTGTTCATCACCCACAAGCTCAACGAAATCATGGCAGTCTCTGACCGCTGCTCTGTCCTGCGCAAGGGCAGGTATATCGGCACCGTTGACATCAAGGACACCACGAAAGAGGAACTGTCCAAGATGATGGTTGGCCGCGACGTGCAGTTTGCCGTCGATAAGAAGCCCTGCGAGGTCGGCAAGCCGATCCTGGAGGTCGAGAACCTCGTCGTGCCGAGCAAGGTCCACAAGAACAATGCCGTCCGCGGCGTCAGCTTCAACGTCCGCGCGGGCGAGATCGTCTGCGTTGCCGGTATCGACGGCAACGGCCAGAGCGAGCTGATCTACGGTATTACGGGCCTCGAAAAGCCCACGTCCGGCACCATCAGACTCGAGGGCAGGGACATCACGAATGCCCCCATCCGCGAGCGCAGCAAGGCCGGTATGAGCCACATCCCGGAGGACCGCCACAAGCACGGTCTGGTGCTGGATTACACGCTGGCCGACAACATGGTTTTGCAGCGTTACTGGCAGCCGGAGTTCCAGAAGCACGGCTTTATTAAAAAGAACGCCGTATTGCAGTACGCCGAGCGCCTGATAAAGCAATACGATGTCCGCAGCGGCCAGGGCCCTGCGACGATTGCCCGCAGCATGTCCGGCGGCAACCAGCAGAAGGCTATCATCGCCCGCGAGGTCGATAAGGACCCGCAGCTGCTCGTTGCCGTGCAGCCCACCCGCGGCCTTGACGTCGGCGCAATCGAGTATATCCACAAACAGATCGTGGCCGAGCGCGACAAGGGCCGTGCGGTCCTGCTCGTCAGCCTTGAGCTGGACGAGGTCATGAACCTGTCTGACCGCATCCTCGTGATTTACGAGGGGGAGATCGTCGGCGAATTCGACCCGAAAAAGACCACCGTCGAGGAACTGGGCCTGTATATGGCCGGTGCCAAAAAGCAAGGGGAGGCGAAAGCATGAGCAAACAGAATAAACAGCCGCTTCTGCAGCGTCCCGCCGTTGTAGGGGTCCTGGCCAGCCTTTTGTCCATCGTCGTCGGTTTGGTGCTGGGCTTTGTACTGCTGGTCCTGCTGAATCCCGGCGCCGCCGTGGGCGGCATGAGAGCTATGCTGGCCACCGGCTTTTCCAGCATGGACAAGCTCGGCAAGGTGCTGTACCAGGCGGCACCCCTGATGATGTGCGGCCTGTCCGTCGGCTTTGCGTTCAAGACGGGCCTGTTCAACATTGGTGCGTCCGGCCAGTACACGATGGGCGCTTTCTTCTCGCTGCTGTGCGCCATTCAATTCCAGCTGCCGTGGTACGTCTGCCTGCTGGCGGGCGCTGTCGGCGGTGCGATCTGGGGCATTTTCCCGGGCCTGTTCAAGGCGTATTTCAACGTCAATGAGGTCATCACCGCCATCATGTTCAACTGGATCGGCATGTACCTCGTCAATCTGCTGCTGGCTAACATGCCCAATATGCTGGCCTCCGGCTGGGGCGCGTCTAACTCGGATCGCACCGCCGCGCTGAACGTTGCAAACCCCGGTGCGATCCTGCCCAGGGGGCCGTTTGCGGCACTGTTCGGCAACTCGAGCTGGATCAATATTTCCATCATCATCACGATTATTTTTGCCATCCTCGTCTGGGTCATCCTGCAAAAGACGACCTTCGGCTATGAGCTGAAGGCCTGCGGCCTGAGCCGCGACGCTGCCCAGTACGCGGGCATCAACTCCAAGCGCAACATCGTGCTGTCCATGGTCATCTCCGGCGCGCTGTCCGGCATCGGCGGCGGCATCTACTACCTGGCCGGTACGGGCCAATACGTGCTGGAAAAATCCATCCTCGGCATGGGCTTCAACGGCATCCCTGTCGCCCTGCTGGCCAGCTCCAACCCCATCGGCACGATTTTTGCGTCGCTCTTTATCAGCTATATTCAGGTCGGCGGTGCCGCCATGCAGCCCGCCTACTCGTCCGAGACCATTGACATCGTCATTGCCGTCATCATCTATCTGGCGGCCTTTGCCCTGCTGATGCGCGGCATCATTACCAAGGCGGTCTCCGGCCATAAGGGAAAGGAAGGTGCTGCAAAATGATGATCGCTGCCAACATTATCAGTATGACCATTTTGTTCGCAGTGCCGCTGCTGCTCGTCGCCATGGGCGGCATGTTCAGTGAGCATTCCGGCGTCATCAATATCGCACTTGAGGGTATGATGATCATTGGCGCGCTGTTCGCCTGCTTTACGCTGCAGGGCCTGGACCAGAGCGGCTTCGGTCCCGCACATCCGCAGCTGTCGATGTTCATTGCCATTCTGGTGGCGGGCGTCACCGGCATGATTTTTTCGCTGCTGCTGGGCTTTGCGGCCATCAACCTGAAGGCCGACCAGACCATCGGCGGCACGGCGCTGAACCAGTTTGCGCCCGCCTTCGCCGTCGTCATGACCTGGGCAATCCAGGGCCAGGGCCTGACCACGATCTTCATTCCCAACTGGGTGCGCATCACCCGCGATACCTTCGGCCTCGCCCCGGTGGACGGCCCCAGCTTCTGGAACAACCTGATTTTCAAGTATTTCTACCTGACGACCCCCGTTGCCATCGTCCTGTTCATCGCGGCCTACATCGTGATGTACAAGACCCGCTTCGGTCTGCGGCTGCGCGCCTGCGGTGAGCATCCCCAGGCGGCGGACTCCGTCGGCATCAACGTCTACAAGATGCGCTACGCCGGTGTGTTGATCTCCGGCTTCCTGGGCGGCATCGGCGGCTTGGCCTACACGCTGGCAGCCGGCTCTGGCTTCAACTCCGATGTCGGCGGCTACGGCTTCCTGGCGCTGGCCGTTATGATCTTCGGCAACTGGAAGCCGCTGCCGATCCTCGGCGCGTCGCTGTTCTTCGCGCTGTTCAAGGTCATTGCTGCGCTGAACGCCACGCTGACCTTCCTGCCGAAGTTTGAGGGCGTCAAGGAAATTTCGAACTTCTACCAGATGCTGCCGTATATCGTCACGATGATCGTGCTGATCTTCACCTCCAAGAACTCCCAGGCCCCGAAGGCCGAGGGCATTCCCTACGACAAGGGCAGCCGTTAATCACAAATCACAGCAGGCCGCCCGGTATCCCAGCCGGGCGGCCTGCCTTTTACAAGGAGAAAAATTATGCGAATGTACGATATTATCGCCAAGAAGCGCGACGGCGGTACGCTGGACCATGAAGAACTGTCCTTCGCCGTCAACGGCTATGTGGCAGGCGATGTGCCCGACTACCAGATGTCGGCGCTTCTCATGGCCATCTACCTGCGCGGCATGACTGACGAGGAGACCGCCATGCTGACCGACGTCATGGCCCACTCCGGCGACATGGTCGATCTGTCTGCCATCGCGGGCATCAAGGCCGACAAGCACTCCACCGGCGGCGTCGGTGACAAGACGACGCTGGTCATTGCGCCCATCGTGGCGGCCTGCGGTGTCAAGATCGCCAAGATGAGCGGGCGCGGCCTCGGCCACACGGGCGGCACGATTGACAAGATGGAGGCTGTCCCCGGCACCCGCACGAGCCTGACGCAGGAAGAATTTTTCAGGCAGGTCAACGAGATCGGCATTTCGGTCATCGGCCAAAGCGGCAAGATCGCCGTCGCCGACAAGAAGATGTACGCCCTGCGCGATGTGACCGCCACCGTCGGCTGCATCCCGCTGATCGCGTCCTCCATTATGTCTAAGAAGCTGGCCGCCGGTTCGGACGCGATCCTGCTCGATGTCACGATGGGCGACGGCGCGTTCATGAAGGACCTGGACGGTGCGCTGGAGCTGGCCCGCCAGATGGTCGCCATCGGCACGGCGCATGGCCGCAAGGTCGCGGCGCTCATCACCGATATGGACAAGCCTCTCGGCCACAACATCGGCAATGCGCTGGAGGTCGCCGAGAGCATGGCCGTTCTGCAGGGCAAGGGCCCCGCGGACCTGACCGAGGTCTGCCTGCAGCTGGCCGGCAATATGCTGGTGCTGGCGGGCAAGGGCGATATGCCTACCTGCCGTAAGCTGGCCGAGAGCGTCATTGCCGACGGCTCCGCGTTTGAAAAGTGCTGCCAGATGTTTGCCGCGCAGGGCGGCGACATCAGCGTACTGCGCGACGCCGACAAGTTCCCAAAGGCAAAGTACAGCTATGAGCTGACCGCCCCCGCCGACGGCTATATTTACAAAAACGACGTCGAGAAGATCGGCAACGCCAGCGTGCTGCTGGGCGCGGGCCGCATCAAGAAGGAGGACAGCATCGACTTTGCCGCGGGCATTACGATGCACAAAAAGCTGGGCGACTACGTCAAGGCAGGGGAGAGCATCTGCACGTTCTATGCCGACGACGAGAGCCTGTTTGCCGCAGCCGAGGAAATGTACCGCGGCGGCCTTGTCATCCGCGATGAGCCGCCGACGCTTCCGCCCCTCGTCTACGCGCGCGTAACGAGTGATGGCGTGGAGCGGTTCTAAATTGAAACACCCGGGAGGGATTCAGCCCTCCCGGGTGCTTCATTTTTACGCACTGTTTGCTATGGAATAACGGTTCAGGTATCTGACAACTCTACCACCAATTTGGCTTCGGTGGCGGCAATGGCAAGCTGGAGCTTATTCTCTAAGTTCGTCTTTTGCAGCATATTGATGACGTGGAACTTCACGGTGGATGGCTCGACCAAGATGCCCAACGGCCACATGGACGCCATTGAGCCGTATGACTACCGCGCCTTCCAGCCCTTCTCGACCGCCTATCTGCCGGGCTACATGGCCGACAAATACGACGAGGACGCCGACACCTGCCAAGCCCGCGCCCACAGCCGTATGCAGAACTCGGTCAGCAGCGAGCTTTCGGCCAGCACCCTGTCGGCGTTTGCCGAAATGCCGCTGGTGATGGACACTTACACCCACACCACCGAGACCGAAACGTACGACCCCGTCAAGGACAACAGCAGTTCCAGCGGCTCGAGTACCGACAGCGGCGGCTTTCTTTGCGAAAGCCGCCGCTGGCCTTTTATCGGAATTTTTCGTTATGACTTTGAGAAATGTTCTGCTGTTTAGGGGTGCTGCAAACACAAAAAAGCTCCTGCAGCGTTTAATTCGCGCGGCAGGAGTCTTTTTTACTTTTTCCTTTTCAGCCAGAACACCTTAAACTTCCCGTATCCGTTGGGCTTGTCCTCGTCGAATTCCTCGGTCTTGACGTAGCGTTTGAAGGCACCGTCAAACTGCAGGGCGTTCCCGTCCTCCTGAATGTCGGTCAGCACGCGGGGAATGGCGGTTTTCTGGCTCTCAAACTCCGGTTCGCGGTCCCATAAAATGTTTCCGTCAGCGTCAAAGCCGTGGGCCCAGACGCTGAACACCAGACAGGCGGCCTCGCCGTAGCAGTAGCGCTCAAAGCGGATGCGGCCATCCAGATAAAACAGCAGACAATCGCGAAAATGGGTCTCCAGCTCTTTCTCATAACGGCGCCCGCACCCGGACCCGGCAAAATCGGCAGCATTGGCAGTCATGGCGTGCCCTCCTGTTTGTTGATGCTTTTATTATACAGCAGGGCAGGGCGTTTCGCAAGCAGAAATATAGGGCGCGGCGGTAGGGGCCGGGCATGCCCGGCCCGGTGCTCTCCTGCAAATGCCCACCTGCCATATACCGCCGGGCCGCCTATATGCGGTCCTTGCTGCGCGGTAAAACATTACGCTTTCACATCCGTTTTTTCCAGCAGCACTTTTGCGGTCAAAAGCACCACCGCCAGCCAGCCCGCACACGCCAGCAAAAACGGCAGCACATTCCCGGCCAGCACGTCGGTGCTGCGGTTGGCGTTCATGCCCTGCTGCATCAGGCAGTAGGGCCACAGCAGGGCATAGCCCTTGCTGCCGATCAGCATTCCCGCAATGCCGCCGACCAGCCCTAAGAAAATCGGCACCGCAAAGCTGCGGATCAGCATGGCCAGCAAAAGCTGCACCGCCGCCACAGCCAGACCGCCGAAAATGCCGCGCACCAGATAGAAAACGATGCTCACCGGCGGCCAATCGCTGAACCCGGCAAACAGCCGCCCGCACGCTACGTACAGCACAAAGACAAAACATTGTGTAAAGCACATCAGCTTTACAACAATAAGGAGCTTTGCCGCAAACAGCGCAAAGGGCCGCACGGGTGCTGCCATGATCAGGTTCCAGTTGTGGCCAAGGTGCTCAAGCCGCCAAAGGTAGGCCGCATACGCCGACACCATCGCGGGAAAGAACAGCATCGAGTAAAACAGCGTGTGCTGCGTCCACAGGCTATACCACCGCTCGGTCAGGATTTCCAGATTTTGCAGATAGTTGAATGTCCCGTACCCGGCGGAAATCAACGGCAGCACAAAGAAGATCACCCAGATGGGCGACGCATGCAGCTTGCGGTTCTCGGCAATTATACAACGCTTCAGCATTCGTTATACCTCCTTATCGCGCATCATGCGCCAGGCGGCGGCAAACAAAACCGCTGCCAGTACCACGGTAAACACCAGCAGTCCCCGGCTGTAGGGCCGCAGGCCGTAGGTCACAGTGTGGGTGGCCTGGTCCCAGAGGGCAACCTCATAGCAGGACAGCGGGACAAAGTAGCCCCACGGCACAAAATAACTGACAAGGGGCGGCATGAACGCCGAAAACAGTCCGATCAGTGCCCCCACAATGCCGACACAAAGCGCAGGCAGCGGGTTGTCAAAAATCAACATCAGCAGAAGCTCCGAGAAAAACAGCATGACATCGACAGCCAGCGTGCAAATGCCCGTGTACACAAACGGCCCGGCGGGGAACGCCTCGGTGTAGCCCTGCACCCGCCCCAGCAGGATGGATACGGCCATTTCCAGCGTGACCATCAGCAGGACCTCGCCCGTGCCCAGCAGCGCCTTGCCCGCAAACAGACTGCGGCGGCTTTGCAGCGTGTACAGCAGTTTTGTGGTGCTGCCCTTGACCTCCATGTCCCACAGGCGGCTGGCGATCAGTGCCATCACAATGGGCATTAAAATGGCGTTCAGAACGGGCAGCGCGAACAAAAGGGCGCTGTAGGCGTTGGCCAGCTCGTCCGCGCCGGTGGGGGCCGCCGCCCCGGCCCAGAGATACACGACCACCGGCACGGCCAGACAGATTAGCAAATCGTGGCGGCGGCGGGCCTTTTGCAGCTCCGCATGCAGTGCTTTGCCCATCTCAGTCCGCCTCCTCGCTCGTCAGGCTCAGGAAAATCTCCTCCAGCGTCTTGGTGTGGGGCGTCAGCTCCACAACGCCCGCGCCGCAGGCAGCCAGTTTTTGCACGAGGTCGGCCAGCAGGGCATCCTGCAGGGGCGGCAGCGTCACAACGCAGCTGTCGCTGTGCGCGGTCAGACCGTTGGCGCGCAGGATCGGCGCGGCCTTGGCCGGGTCCAGCAGCCGCAGCGTGACATTGCCGCGGCTGTGGCGCTGCAATTCGGTCAGCGGTCCCTCAAACAGTATATGGCCGTGGTCGATGATGCCGACCTGCTCGACCATCTGCTCCATCTCGCCCAAAAGATGGCTCGAGATCAGCACCGTCGCGCCCGTGGCGGCGGGCATGTTCCGGATGAGCGCGCGCATCTCCTGAATGCCCGCGGGGTCCAGACCGTTCGTCGGCTCATCCAGAATCAGCAGCTTCGGGCTGCCCAGCAGCGCCATGGCAATGCCGAGCCGCTGCTTCATGCCGAGCGAATACTGCCCGACCCTGCGGTTGCGGTCCTGCGTCAGATGCACAATGTCCAGCACGCGGCCGATGTCCTTATGGGGCACACCCTTTAAGTCGGCCACGATCTCCAGATTCTCCTGTGCGGTCAGATGCAGATACCCGGCGGGGGACTCAATCAGGCTGCCGGTCTGGCGCAGCAGCGGCAGGCGGCTTTTCTCGGTCAGCTCCTGCCCGAGCAGGCGCACCCGGCCCGCCGTGGGGTGGATGAGCCCCAGCAGCATCTTCATGGTGGTGGATTTGCCCGCGCCGTTCGGCCCGATGAACCCGTACACGCACCCCTGCGGTACGTGCAGCTCCACATGGTCCACGGCTGTATGCGGTCCGTACTGCTTGCACAGGGCCTTTGTCTCGATTACGGTTTGCATATTGCACACTCCTTTGCTTTCGGTATGGCCCTATGCTACACCCTGCGCCTTAAACGAACTGTAAGGGCAGCTTAATTTTGCCTTAATTTTGGGGTCGTGCCATGGTGGGCGGGGGTGAATCGTAGTATGATAGGCAGGGGCCGTATATGGGCGGCCCCTACAAGCTCAAAAAAGGGGAAAACCTATGACCACCATTTACGACGCCGCCATCCTCCTGGTCGATGACAACCCAGACCTGCTTACCCTAGTCACGGACAACCTGCACACGGCAGGCTACAAGACCGTATGCACTGCCGCAGACTGCGCCGCGGCACGGGCGGCCTTCGCCGCGCACCGCCCGGACCTGATGATCCTGGACATCAACCTGCCGGACGGCGACGGCTTCGGGCTGCTCCGCACCCTGCGGACAGAATCGGACGTCCCGGCGCTGTTTCTCTCGGCGCGGGACGCCGACGCGGACAGGCTGTTCGGGCTGGGACTTGGCGCAGACGACTATCTGACCAAGCCGTTCCTGATGCAGGAGCTGCTTTTGCGCGTGCAGCACCTTTTGCAGCGCGCCTACCGCACCGAGCTGCGCCGCAGCCGGGTGCTGACGCTGGGGGACTGCACGGTCAATTTGCAGGACGCCGCCGTCCGCCGCGCCGACGGCACAACGCTGGCCCTGACCGCCACCGAGCGCGCCCTGCTGCAAAGGCTGGCCGATGACCGCGGGCACATCGTAACCTATGATGCCGTTTGCGAGGCCGTCTGGGGCGCGGATTATTACGGGTACGAGAACAGCCTGAACGTGCATATCCGCCATCTGCGGGAGAAAATCGAGCCTGACCCCGGGCATCCGCAGTGGCTTCTCACGGTGCGGGGCATCGGCTACCGGCTGACCGGGGAGGTGTGAAGTTGAAAACCTTTACACGAATGATCGGGCGCTATGTGCTGGCCACGGCGGCGGTGGTGCTGCTGGTGGTGGGTCTGCTGCTGGGGGCGGTGGTCTATCTGGGGCTGCACTACGGCGCGGCCACGGACAGCCGCGTCCGCATCGGCACGCTGGCAGAGGCCCTGACCCCTACCGCCGACGGCCTGCAGCTGGACCCCGCCCGCACGCCCGCGGACTGGCTGCAGGGCTACGCCTGGGCGATGGCGCTGGACGACGACGGCAGTGTGATCTGGCAGTATGACCTGCCGCAGAACTTGAATAAACACTACACAGCGTCGGAAATTGCCTCGTTCTCGCGGTGGTATCTTGACGACTGGCCGGTGTTCTGCTGGACGGCAGACTACGGCCTGTTTGTGGCCGCCGTGCCGCGCGGTTCGGTCTGGAAGTACAATATTTGCAACAATGAGCAGCTTATGAACGCCATGGCAGCGGGTATGCTGCCCGCGCTGGCGCTGCTGCTGGGTGTGGCAGCTGCATGCTGTCTGCTGTTCAGCTGGCGCGGTGCGCGGCGCTTGCAGACGATTGCCGCAGGGCTGGACACCGTAGCCGATGGCGGTACGATCCGGCTGCCGACAGACGGCTTTGCGGGGGAGCTGGCCGACACGGTCAACCGCACGAGTGAGCAACTGCGCCGCCGCAATGAGATCATCGCCCGGCGGGACGATGCCCGCACAAGCTGGATCGCGGGGGTCAGCCATGATGTGCGCACACCGCTGGCGCTGATTCTGGGCTGGGCCGAGCAGCTCGAGCAGGACACCGCCCTGCCCGCCGCGGCGCGGCAGAAGGCGTGCGGCATCCGCACCCAGAGCGAGAAGCTGCGCACTTTGATCGAGGATCTGAACCTGATCAGCAAGCTGCAATACGGCGCGCAGCCGCTGCGCTGTCGGCCGACCCAGGCCGGACCACTGCTGCGCAGGCTGGCCGCCGAGTTCTGTGACAGCCCGCTGGCGGCCCGCTGCACGGTGGCGTTGGAAATTGCACCCGACGCCGACAAGGAGATTCTGGACGCGGACGCCGCGCTGCTGGCCCGCGCAGTGGAAAACCTGCTGCACAATGCGGCCTGCCACAACCCCGGCCCTGTGCAGGTGCAGCTTTCCGCGGTGCGCACAGGAAAAACATTGAGGATCACGATAGCCGACGACGGCGCGGGCTACCCGCCCGCCGTGCTGCACGCCCTGCAGACCGGTGAAGCGGGGGAAAATACGCCCCACATTCTGGGTCTGCACGTCGTCGAGCAGATCATCCGCGCCCACGGCGGCACGGCGGCCTTTGCCCGGAACGCACCGCGCGGGGCAAAGGCGGTGCTGGTGCTGCCTGTGACGGAAGATCCTGCCGCACGGTAGGGGTGGGAGATGTCCCGCCCGCGGCCTTTCCGCAAAATCGCGCTTTCCGCAGGGCTGCGGGCCGGGTGTGCCCGGCCCCTGTGGAGAATGCGATATTTTTTTATTCTCACAAAAAATCATCCTGATTTTAGTGGATTTTCTTGGCATAACCCTGTATAATGTTTATTATAAATAGGTAAAGGGGGCAGTGTGCCCATGGCACAACCGAATCTTCCCGCCGTGACCGCCATTGTGGTGGCGGCAGGGGCATCCCGCCGTATGGGCTTTGACAAATTGAGCTACCGTCTGCCGGATGGCCGCACCGTGCTGGAGACAAGCTGTGCCGCACTGGCTGCGCACCCGGCAATTACCCAGCTTGTGCTGGTCTGCGGCGGCAACCGCGCCGCCTGCGAGGCCATCGTCGCCGCCTGTCCCAAGCCCTGCGCCGTCGTACAGGGCGGTGCGACCCGCGCCGACAGCGTGCGCAACGGTCTGGCCGCGGCGACGGGCGAGCTTGTTGCCATCCACGACGCCGCCCGCCCCTTTGTCAGCGAGAGCGTCATCACCGCCGCACTGACCGCTGCCGCCGAGACCGGCGCAGCCGCACCCGCAGTGCCCGTCAAGGATACGGTGAAGGTCGCAGACCCGTCGGGCCGCGTGCTGGACACGCCGGACCGCGCCACGCTCTACGCCGTGCAGACGCCGCAGTGCTTCCGCCGCGCACTCTACACCCGGGCGCTTGCCGCCGTCACGGGGGAAAAAGCCCGCCTTGTCACCGATGATTGCAGCCTGTTTGAGCTGGCCGGTCTGCCCGTCAGGCTGACCGAGGGCGATTACGCCAACTATAAAATCACTACAAAAGAAGATCTGCAAAAGGAGAAAACCATGCGCATTGGTCACGGATACGACGTTCACCGCTTAGTGGAGGATCGCAAGCTCATTATGGGCGGCGTGGAGATCCCGTATGAGAAGGGCCTGCTCGGCCACTCCGACGCAGATGTGCTGCTGCACGCCGTAATGGACGCTGTGCTGGGCGCGGCGGCGCTGGGCGACATCGGCCAGCACTTCCCGGATAACGACCCCGCCTACAAGGGCGCGGACTCGCTGGCCCTGACCCGCGAGGTCGCCCGCATCATCGCCGGGCACGGCTATAAGGTCGGCAACATCGACGCCACGATCCTCTGCCAGCGCCCGAAGCTGGCCCCGCATATCCCGGCCATGCGCCGGAACATTGCCGACGCCTTTGGTCTGCCCGTGGACGCCGTCAGCGTCAAGGCCACGACGGAGGAACACCTCGGCTTCACCGGCGAGGGCCTCGGCATTGCCGCCCATGCGGTGGCGCTGATCGAGTGATTTTGTCAGTCTCCCGACAGGGGCGGGACATGCCCGGCCTCTACACCTGTTCTAATGCCTATTTTGACCCAGAAAGGGGGCTGCGGTGCCCATGCTGCCCAACCAGATGTTCAATGCCGTTTTAAGCAGCCTGCGTACATTTGACCCGCTGTCCGATACGCTGGACATCCTTATTATCTCCTTTGTCTTTTACCAGCTGCTGCAATTCGCGCGCAAATCCCGCGCGGGCCAGCTGGTCAAGGGCATCATCCTGATTCTGGTTTTCTACGGTCTGGCCGTAATGCTCAACCTGAAAACCGTCACCTGGGTGCTCAACAACGTCATCACCATCGGCTTTATGGCCGCCGTCGTCATCTTCCAGCCGGAGCTGCGCCGCACACTCGAGCGCATGGGTCAGTCCACAATGTGGGCCAACCTTCTGGTCGGGAACCGCCGCAGTGACCCGTCGCTGCGCGGCGCGTGGCAGAGCGCCGTTGTGGCCATCTGCGACGCGGCGGAGCAGCTGTCCGACACGCGCACCGGCGCGCTGATGGTACTGGAGCGCAACAATAATCTGGATGAGATCATCCGCACCGGTACGCCGATGCACGCCGATGTCATCCCCGAAATGCTCGGCACGATCTTCTATGAAGGCACGCCCCTGCACGACGGCGCTGTCGTCATCCGCGACGGCGTCATTGTGGCGGCGGGCTGCGTGCTGCCGCTGTCCAACAATCTTGAGATGGGCAAGGACATGGGCACCCGCCACCGCGCGGGCCTCGGCATGAGCGAGAACTCCGACGCCATCGTCGTCATCGTCAGCGAGGAGACCGGCATCATCTCGATGGCGAAGAACGGCGTGCTCATCCGCCGCCTGGACCGCCAGAACCTCTTCAACCTTCTGCAGGAGGAGATTGTTCCCCCCGCCGAGGACGAGGAGGCTGATATCTCGCCGCTGCAAAAGCTGCTGCGCAAGGGAGGCGCAATGAACCATGCCAAACCCGAATAACCCTCTCGCGCCGGGGCTGAACGGCGCAGCGCCCAAGGGCCCGCGCACGATCTGGGATAACCCGGTGTTTTCCGCCGTTCTGGCAATCATCATGGGCTTTGCCATGTGGATCATCGTTACGGTCTACATCGACCCCCAGGGCTCCACGACGGTGACCGGCGTGCCGATCAACTACACGAGCGGTGCGTCTACCTACACGGCCCAGGGTCTGGACATTGTGGAAAAGCCCGACATTGAGGGCGTGACCGTAAAAGTCGAGGGCAACAGCACGATCATCGGCAACATCCGCAGCGCCGACATCATGGTCTACCCAAGCTACGCCGGTGTCAGCGGCGCGGGCAAGGTCACGCTGCGCCTGCAGGCCCGTGTGACGAACACAACAGACTTCCCCGGCGACATTGAGTGTACGGTGGAAAGCCCGAGCACCATCGACGTCGTCTTTGACGAGGTCAGCGAAAAGACCGTTCCCGTCACGGTGGACGCCTCCGCTGTGACGATCTCCAGCGGCTATATGCTGAACAAGACCACCGCCGTGCCCGCCGAGATCACGCTGCGCGGCCCGACGAGCGAGCTGGATCAGGTATCCAGCATCGTCGCCCCGGTCCAGGTGGACGGCGAACTGGCCGACACCACGACGGTGCCTGCTACGCTGGAGCTGCGCGACGAGGAGGGCAACGCCTTCACGCCGCAGTATACCTCGATGGAGAGCGACTCCGCCAACGTCACGCTGACGGTCTATCAGGTGCGGGAACTGCCGCTGAAGGTGGACTTCATCGGCACGCCGAACGGCTTCGACGTCGAGAGCCTGCACTATTCGCTGAGCCAGCAGACCCTGCGCGTGGCCGGTCCTGCCCGCACGATCAGCGGCTTGGAGGCCCTGACCGTGACGGACTTTGACCTGGCCCGTGAGTTTGAGCCGGGCCGCGACTACCAGCGCCTTATCGAGCTGCCCGCAGGCATCGTCTCGCTGGACGGCGTCACGAACGTCACGCTGGACTTTGACACGTCGGAGATGACCTCGACAAAGCTGAACGTCTCGAACATCCGCGCCATCAACGTGCCCAGCAACTATGAGCTGCAGATCTTGTCCAGCATCGTCAGCGGTGTGACGCTCTACGGCCCGGCGGATGAAATCGAGGAGCTGTCCGCCGACAGCATCGTAGCGCAGATCGACTGCCAGAGCCTGAACCTGACCGTCGGCCAGCAGACGATTGCTGTCAGCATCCAGATCCCGTCGTCCAGCCGTATTTTTGCCACCGGCAGCTATACGGTCCAGTGCGAGGTCACGTCGAAGTAACGCGACGCAGTAGGGGCCGGGCATGCCCGGCCCGCAGCCTACGGGAAACCGCCCTATAACGGGAAAGCCGAGGGCCGGACATGTCCGGCCCCTACATGGCGCATACAAAATACCATCGTTTAAGGAACCTTATCTATGCTTTTAGTCCGCAACATCCGCCTGCCGCTGACCTGCCCCGACCCGGACGCCGAGGCAGTGGCGAAGGCACTGGCCATTCTCCGCGTGCCCGCCCGCCGGGCGGCGCACTGCGGTGTGGCAAAACTCAGCGTGGACGCCCGGCACGGTACGCCGGTGCTCGTCTACACCATCGCAGTCACACTCAAGGACGAGGGTGAGGAATCGGCATTGGCCGGGGCCTCGCCCTGTGTCTGTTATACACAACCGCCGAAATTCGACTTTACAACGGGGAAAACGCCGCTGACCCATCGCCCGGTGGTCGTCGGTCTTGGCCCGGCGGGCCTGTTCGCGGCGCTGCTGCTGGCCCGCAGAGGCTACCGCCCGCTGGTGCTCGAGCGCGGCCCCGCGCTGGACGAACGGATTCGGGCCGTCGAGCATTTTGAGAAAACCGGCACATTGGACCCCAACGCCAACATTCAGTTTGGTGAGGGCGGCGCGGGCACCTTCTCGGACGGCAAGCTGACGACCCGCGTCGGTGACCCGCTGTGCGCGTTCGTGACCGGGGCGTTCCTTGACCACGGCGCGCCCGCCGACATTGCGTGGCGGCAGAAGCCCCACGTCGGCACCGACCTGCTGCGCGGCGTCATCCGCAGCATCCGCGGCGAGATCGAGGCTCTGGGCGGCGAGGTGCGGTTCAACACGGCGCTGACCGGCCTGCACACCCGGAACGGTGCGCTGACCGGCATCGAAACGACGGCGGGCCCCGTGCCCTGCGAGCAGCTGATCTTAGCCGTCGGCCACAGCGCACGGGATACGTTTGCCATGCTGCACGGCCTGGCTCTGCCGCTGGAATGCAAGCCGTTCTCCGTCGGCTTCCGCGCCGAGCACCTGCAGACCGAGATCGACAAAAGCCTCTACCACGGCGCGGCGGGCCACCCGGCGCTGCCGAAGGGGGAGTACCAGCTGAGCCAGCACGTCTCCGGCGGGCGGTGCGTTTACACCTTCTGCATGTGCCCGGGCGGCACGGTCTGCGCTGCCGCCAGCGAGGCGGGCGGCGTTGTCACCAACGGCATGAGCCTGCACGCCCGCGATGGCCGCAACGCCAACGCGGCGGTGGTCGTCAGTGTGGACGGCAGCGACTTCGACAACGACCCTGCAAAGGCCGTCGCGTTCCAGCGTCGGCTGGAGCAGGCCGCTTACCGCGCAGGCGGCGGGAATTATCTTGCCCCGGCGGAGACCGTCGGCAGCTTTCTGGCCGGGCGCGGTGCACTCGAGCTGGGGGCAGTGCAGCCGACCTACCCGCGCGGTGTGACGCCCTGCGACCTTGGCGGCCTGCTGCCCGATGATTTGAGCGGTGCCCTGCGCGAGGGATTGACCGCCTTTGGCCGCAAGCTGGCGGCCTATCGCGCCCCCGACGCCGTGCTGACGGGTCTGGAGACCCGCACCAGCAGCCCCGTGCGCCTGCTGCGCGATAAAGAAAACCTGCAATGCACCGGCCTGGCCGGGCTTTACCCCTGCGGCGAGGGTGCGGGCTACGCGGGCGGCATCATGACCGCCGCCGTCGATGGTGTGCGCTGCGCCGCCGAGCTGATGAAGAATTGGGGACCGATGGCGGACTGATGCGTCCGCAGGGGCCGGGCATGTCCGGCCTGCAGCCTACAGGAAACCGCCATATAACCGGAAAGCCGAGAGCCGGACATGTCCGGCCCCTACAATGCAGTGACAACAGATTGGACAACCAAATGCCTGACAACAAAACTCCCAAATATCAATACGATCACTACGACTTCGGCGATATGCTGGACAGCGCCGTTGAGGCGGGCAGCAAAATCGGCTCGTCGGTGCTGGGCAGCATTGCAGACGCCCTTGCACAGGCGGGCGATGCCATGAGCAGGCCGCAGCCCGACAGCTTCGCCGCATGGAAGCGCCGTCTGGAGCGCAAATGGAAAAACGGCGGCCAGTCTGTCGGCGTTGCGCTGACGGCGGTCGGCTGGACCTTCACTGGCTGCTTCGGCATCACGGCGCTCGTCATGGGCATCCTGACCGCCGTCGGTGCGGGGCCGCTGGGGCTGACCCACGATGAATTTATGGCTATCCCGATTTTGTTTGGGGTATTCACGCCGGTCACGCTGGGCTTTCTCTTTATGGCCGTTGTGGGCACGAAGCAGATGACCTATTTCAGCCGCCTGCGCAGGCTGCTGCGCGCCGCCAATGACTGGACCTGCGACCTGCCGTCGCTGGCCCGCAAGGCGCAGATCAAGCAGGAAACAGCCTATGACACTGTGACGAGGGCTGTCGGCAGCGGCGACCTGCCCAATGCCGCCATTTCCGACGATTACAGCACGCTTTACCTGGACGATTCGCTCATGCCGACGGCGGCAAAGCCTGCCGCAGCGCCGCAGGCCGAGCCTGCCGAACCCCTGACCGATGCCGAACAGTTCCGCCGCGAGGGCATGGACTTTTTGAACTACTTAAAAGTCTGCCGCGGCAAGCTGGGCACCGATGCGGACGAAGAGCTTGCCGCAATGCAGAAAACCTGCGCGTCGATCATGGGTTTTGTCCACAACCACCCGGAGCAGCTGAACCGCGTGCGCCGCTTCCGCGAGTATTACCTGCCAACGACCCGCAAGCTGCTGGACACGGCGCAGGGCCTGGGCGATACGGACAGCGCGAACGCGGCGGAGATCCGCCGCGACATCACCGGCATCCTGCACACGCTGAACCAAGCGTATGAAAAGCTGTACGACACCCTTCTGCAGGACGTCAGCATGGACGTTTCCACCGAGATCGACACGCTGGAGGCTATGCTGCGGCAGGATGGCCTGACCCACGATTTTGAAGCTGATTTTAACACAAGGAGCTAAACTGTATGAATTACCCTGCGTGGCAACTGAAAAAGGCGGACCCCGCGGCGGAAACCTCGCTGGCCGGGGCCGGGTGCGGCGTACTGCTGCGCCGGGTGCTGGCCGCCCGCGGCTGCACGGACCCCGCCGCTGCGCAGGCCCTGCTGGGCCAGGGCGAACCGCTGAGCGACCCGTTCCTGCTCACCGATATGGACAAGGCTGTCGTCCGTATCCAGGAGGCCATCGAAAATGAGGAGCTCATGGTCATCTACGGTGACTATGACGTCGATGGCATCTCGGCCACGGCCATTTTGTACGAATGTCTCACCAGCCAGGGCGCACACGTCCGCTGCAAGCTGCCTACCCGCGGCTCCGGCTACGGTCTGACACGCGCGGCGCTGGAATCACTGGCCTCCAAGGGCTTCAAGCTCGTCGTGACGGTAGACAACGGCATTTCCGCCGTCGAGGAGGCCGCCTGCGCAAAGGAGCTGGGCCTTGACCTCATCATCACGGATCACCACCTGCCGGGCGACACGCTGCCAGACGCCATCGCCGTTGTCGACCCCAAGCGCCCCGACGACGAAAGCCCGTTCAAGGACCTGTGCGGCGCGGGCGTGGCGTTCAAGCTCTGTGCCGCGCTCGAGGGCTGTGACCCCGCCGAGCTGTTGGAAATGTACGGCGAGCTGGCGGCGCTGGGCACGGTGGCCGACGTCATGCCGCTGGTGGGGGAGAACCGCACGATTGTCCGCGAGGGTCTGTCCCTTTTGCAGGATACGATGCGTCCCGGCCTGCACGCGCTTTTGGAGAGCGCCGGCTGCGGCGGCAAGCCCGTCACGGCGGACACGGTCAGCTACAGTTTGGCCCCGCGCCTGAACGCTGCGGGCCGCATGGATAACGCCGCGGTAGCGCTCAAGCTGCTGCTCTGCGGCGACGAGGATCAGGCCACCGGCATAGCTGAACGCCTGGCCGAGATCAACACCGAGCGCCAGCAGACCGAACAGCAGGTCTTTGCCGCTGCTTTGCAGGCATTGGAGGCCGACCCCGCCCGCACCCGGGACCGCGTGCTCGTCGTCAGCGGCGAGGATTGGCACCCCGGCGTCATCGGCATCGTGGCGGCGCGGCTCATGGAGCGGTTCAGCCGCCCGGTCATCGTCATCTCGATGCACGAGGGCGAGGGCCGCGGCAGCGGGCGCGCACCGGACCCGTTCGACCTGCACAGTGCGCTCGCAGACTGCGCACAGTATCTGACGCGGTTCGGCGGACACGCCGCCGCAGCGGGTGTTGAGATAGAGGAAGAAAATCTTGCCGCGTTCCGGCAGGCCATCAACGCCTGGGCCGCGGCCCACGCTGCCCCGCCCGAGGCCGTCAGCCTGCGGCTGGACGCCGCCGCCACGCTGGGCGAGCTGAATCTGGAAAACGTCGGCGAACTGGCCCGTCTGGCACCCTTTGGCCGCGAGAACCCCACGCCCGTGCTGCTGGTGCAGCATGCCTTTGTGGACGGCATCTGGCCGATGGGCGCGGAGGGCCGCCACACCCGCATCCGGCTGCGGCAGGGCAGCGACACGCTGTTTGCGTCGAGCTTCGGCATTGCGCCGCAGGCGTTTGCCTATCCCGTCGGCAGTGAGGTGGAGGCCGCGCTCGAGGTCTCGATCTTCAACGGGCGCAGCGGGCCGATGGTGTCCGCACACCTCAAGGCTATCCGCCCTGCGGAGTTGGGCAATACTCCCAGTGAACAGGCCGCGTGGTTTGAAGCATTCCGCACCGGCGGCAGCCTCGACGCGGCCCGCGCCGCCGCGCTGCTGCCTGCCCGCGCCGACACGGTATCACTCTACCGGCGCATCCGCGGCGGGCATGTGGCCGCGGCGGATCTGCAGCCGGTTTTTGCGGCGGAGGGGCCGCAGAACACCGGCAAGACGCTGGCAAGCCTGACGGCGCTGCAGGAGCTTGGCCTGATTGAGGAGCAGGAGGGCCGCTGGCTGCCCGTGCCCGTGACGGCCAAGCAGGACCTGGCCAGTGCGCCGGTGCTGCAAAAGCTGGCGGAGCTGGCAAAACAGGCATGAGCGCCCTGCTCCACATGTAGGGGCGGGCATTGCCCGCCCGGCAGCCTGAAAACAACAGCGCCTTTTCGGGAAGGCTGTGCCCATGGCAAGCGGCCTGCGGGCGAGCAATGCTCGCCCCTACAGAATGCCCGAAAAAGCGCTGTGCAAGACAGATAGAAAACGGAGAGGGGAACGGACTATGGAAAACACAAACGTGCAAGAAGTAAAAATGCCCATCACCTATGACGATCTGAAAAAGAGTCTGGTTGACAGCGGCCGTCCCTATGATTTTGCTATGATCGACCGCGCCTACGCGCTGGCCGAAAAGGCCCACGGCGAGCAGCGCCGCCGCAGCGGCGAGCCGTACATCTGTCACCCGCTTTCGGTGGCGCAGATTTTGGTGGAGCTGGGCATGGACAGCGAGAGCATTGCCGCGGCCCTCATGCACGATGTGGCCGAGGACACGCCGGTCACGGTGGCCGAGATCAAGCAGAAGTTCGGCCCCGAGGTCGCGCTGCTCGTTGACGGCGTCACCAAGCTGACCCAGATCAAGTTCTCGAATGTGGAGGATCGCCAGGCCGAGAACCTGCGCAAGATGCTGCTGGCTATGAGCCAGGATGTCCGCGTCATGATTATAAAATTGTGCGACAGACTGCACAATATGCGCACCGGCGACGCCTGGCCCGAGCAGAAGCGCCGCGACAAGGCACTGGAAACGATGGAGGTCTATGCCCCCATCGCGCACCGCCTTGGAATTTCCAACATCAAGGAGGAGCTCGAGGACCGCAGTCTGCACTACCTTGACCCTGTCGGCTATGAGACGATCCGCGACCTGCTGAATAAGCACGGCGACGAGTTCCTGCATCAGGTCTGCCATACGATTGCCAGGCACCTGTCCGAAAACGGCATCCAGAAGGCGACCATCCGCCACCGCGTCAAGAGCATTTACGGCATTTACCGTAAGATGTATATGCAGAATAAGGATTTCGAGGAAATTTATGACATTTACGCTGTGCGTATCATCCTCGACAACGTCCCCGAGTGCTATACCGCGCTAGGGCTGATCCACGATATGTACCACCCGCTGCCCAACCGCTTCAAGGACTACATCTCGACCCCGAAGCCCAACGGCTACCAGTCCCTGCACACAACGGTCATCGGACGCGAGGCCATCCCGTTTGAGGTGCAGATCCGCACCTGGGACATGGACCGCATGGCGGAGTACGGCATCGCCGCGCACTGGAAGTACAAGGCCGGCATCACGGGCAGCAGCGACAAGCTGGACGAGCGCCTGGCCTGGGTGCGCCAGCTGCTGGAAAGCCAGCGCTCCAGCGCCGACGCCACGGATTTGCTCAGCGACATCAAGAGCGACCTGCTGCCCGAGGAAGTGTTCGCCTTCACGCCGCGCGGCGACGTCATCAACCTGCCCGCGGGCGCGACGGCCATCGACTTCGCCTACGCGATCCACTCTGCTGTCGGCAACAGAATGATTGGTGCGAAGGTCAATAACCGCATCGTGCCCATCGACCACAAGGTCCAGACCGGCGAAATTATTGAGATCATCACCGGCTCCGAGAACCGCGGCCCCAGCCGCGACTGGCTCAACATCGTCAAGACGAGCGAAGCCAAGAACAAGATCCGCAACTGGTTCAAAAAGGAACGCAGAGACGAAAATATTCAGGAGGGCCGCGACGCGCTTGAGCGCGAGATGCGCCGCAACCTTATGACGCTGACCGACGAGCAGCACGACGTCTTTATGGAGACGCTGGCCCGCCGCAACCGCTGCAACAGCGTGGAGGAAATGTACGCGGCCATCGGCTACGGCGGCCTGCAGATCTCCCGCATGCTGCCCAAGCTCAAGGAGGAGTACACCAAGCTGCAGGCTACCGAGCCGAAGCCGGTCACGGTGGAGCTCAAGCGGATGCATTCCTCCGACGGCGTCATCGTCGAGGGCATCGACAACTGCCCCATCAAGTTCGCCAAGTGCTGCTCTCCGCTGCCGGGCGATGAGATCATCGGCTTTGTCACCCGCGGCTTCGGCGTGTCTATCCACAAGCGTGACTGCGCCAACGCCCGCGAGAGTATGCGCCACCCCGAGAACGCAGACCGCTGGGTCCACGCCTACTGGGACGAGGCGGAGAAGGAAAACTACAAGGCTACGTTGGATATTGTTTGCATGGATCGCGCGAACCTCGTCTCTGACGTGGCACTGGCACTGGGCGATATGCGCGTGCCGATCTACTCTCTGACGGCCCGCGCCGCCGAGCAGGGCCGCGCCCGCATGAGCGTGACCGTCGGCATCACCAACACCGAGCACCTGAACAGCGTCGTGGCAAGACTGAAAAAGATCAAGGACGTTGTGAGCGTGACGAGGAACTGAAACGGCCGGAGGCATGTAGGGGCCGCACATGTGCGGCCCGCAACTGTATGGCGGACGTTCGTTTGCCTTTCACGGCAGGGCCGGGCATGCCCGGCCCCTACAGTGCAGCTGATTTTGAAAAGGAGCAACTACCTATGCGAGCAGTCATCCAGCGCGTCACCCGCGCAAGCGTTACCGTCAACGGGGGCGAGCCCCGGGCCATCGGGCCTGGCCTTGTCATCCTGCTGGGCGTGCGCGATACCGACGACAGTGCCATTGTGCCCAAGCTGGCCGAAAAATGCGCCCACCTGCGCATTTTTGAGGACGAGGACGGCAAGCTGAACCGCAGCGCCGTCGAGTTGGGCTATTCGGCGCTCGTCGTCTCCAACTTCACGCTCTACGGTGATACGTCCAGGGGCAAACGCCCGAGCTTCATCCATGCCGCCAGGGGCGAGCTGGCCGTGCCGTGCTATGAAAAATTCCTCGCGGAGATGAGCCATCAGGGCCTTAAAGACCTGCAGCACGGGGAGTTTGGCGCGGACATGAAGATCGACCTTGTGAACGACGGCCCCGTCACCATCGTCATCGACACCGACGAGTGGAAAAAGTAAGGGCAATACCGCATAATTCTAAGTGCCGATACGGCGAGCGAGGTGCCGCAGCCGCCGGAGCGGTGCTTAAGCCGTTAGGCGGGAATTGTGCGGTGTTGCCTAAGCAAAATTCAAGGGAGGACGCAATGAACATCCAGCATATCCACGGCGTTGCGCCGCTGTACACGAATACCTTTTTAATTATCACCAACGCGAAGCACGGCATCCTGATCGATGCCGCCGCCGAGCCGGGCGTCTATCTGAAGGCGCTCGACGAGGCCGGCGCGACGCTGACGCACATCCTGCTGACCCACGGTCACTATGACCATGTCGGCGCGGTGGCCGCGCTGAAAAAGGCGACGGGCTGCAAGGTCTATATGGACCCGGTTGACGCGCAGGGCAGCCAGCTGCTGCCGCTGACGCCCGACGTCCTCACCGACAACTGGCCCGCGAACGACGAGCTTACCATCGATGAGCTGACGTTTAAAATCTACCACACGCCCGGCCACACAAGGGGCGGGGTCTGCCTGTCCTGCTACGGACTGCTGTTCAGCGGCGACACGCTGTTTGCAGGCTCCTGCGGACGGACGGATTTCCCCGGCGGCAGCATGCAGGAGATGGCAAAAAGCCTGTCCCTGCTGGCAGAGCTGCCGCTGCCGGATGCAACAAAAGTCCTGCCCGGACATGAGGGCTTTTCCACCCTCGGGCAGGAGCGCAGCACCAATCCTTATATGAATGGGGCATGGTACTAATGCAGATTATTTTACGCGGCCCCGCAGCGGGCTATGAGGCCGAACACACCGCACGGCTGTTTTTCCCCGACGCAGAGAAGACGGAAAATCTGCCGCAGGACAGTGATTTTGTGCTGGCACAGAGCCATCTCTGCACCGACACGATCCTGTTGCGCCTGCACGGCAGGCTATCCTGGAAGATCGCCCTGCGCCCGCAGGGCGCAGACCCCGAGTACACGCTCTGCCGCCTTTTGTACACGCTGCTGGGGGAGGCCACCGGCAGCACGCCGCCCTGGGGCATGATGACTGGTGTGCGCCCGGTGCGCATCATTCACGACATGCGCGCAAGCGGTGCCACGGAGGATGAGATCCGCGCACGGTTCCTTGACCACTTTGCCTGCACACCGGAGAAATTCGCGCTGGCCCTCGGCATTGCCGACCTGCAGAAGCCGGTGCTGGACGCCGCTGACCCGATGGATTGCAGCGTCTACGCGGGCATCCCGTTCTGCCCGACGCGGTGCAGCTATTGCAGCTTTGTCTCCCGCACGGTGGGGGACAAGGCGACCCGCGCCCTCGTCCAGCCCTATGTGGACAAGCTCTGCGCGGAGCTGACCGCTATCCGCGAGACCGCGGACCGCTGCGGGCTGCATATCCGCACGTTCTACATCGGCGGCGGTACGCCGACGAGTTTGTCCGCCGCGCAGCTCGAGCAGCTTATGTCCCACATTGCCAAAACGTTTGATTTAGCGAAGCTGGACGAGTACACCGTCGAGGCGGGCCGCCCCGACTGCACCGACGCCGAGAAGCTGCGCATCATCAAAAAATACGGTGCTACACGTATTTCTATCAATCCGCAGACCTTTTCGAATCAGGTGCTGCAGAACATCGGGCGCCGCCACACCGCACAGGACATCATTGACTGCTTTGCGGCGGCCCGCGCGGCAGGACACAAAAACATCAACATGGATTTGATCGCGGGTCTGCCGGGGGATACCGTCGAGGGCTTTGAGGCCAGCCTGCGTCAGGCCATCGCGCTGGACCCCGAAAACATCACGGTCCACACGCTGACCCTCAAGCGCGCGTCCAACATCGTCGTGGAACACCGCGCCGCCGACTACGCCGATGTGGCCGCCATGCTCGGTAAATGCAGCCTGCTGGCCGACGCCGGTTACCGTCCGTACTATATGTACCGCCAGAAGGGCACGCTGCAAAATCTGGAAAATATCGGCTGGGCCAAGCCCGGTTTCGAGTGCCTCTACAATATTTATATAATGGAGGAGGTCCACACGATTCTGTCCGCCGGTGCGGGCGGCTCCACAAAGCTCGTCATTCCGGGGCAGCGCCGCGGTAAGATCGAGCGTATCTTCAACTTCAAGTATCCGACAGAATACATTGACCGCTTTGCGGAACTGCTGGACCGCAAAAAGGCCGTGGAGGATTTCTATGCACGTTACACATCGCAAACGCTTCGTCAGCCGTGACCTCGTCGCGCTGGCGGCCCGCCGCCCGCAGGAGCTGGCCGCTCTGAGCGAGGCCCACTACCATGACCAGATCGAGAGCATCGCGGACGAGGTGCTGGCCGCGGGGCAGCGCATTGTCATGCTGACCGGTCCGTCCGCCGCAGGCAAGACGACGTCCGCGCACAAGATCGCTGACGCTATCGCCGCCCGCGGGCACCGCAGCCAGGTCATCAGCCTTGACGATTTCTACATCGGGGAAGGGAAATACCCCAAGCACCCTGACGGCAGCGACGACTACGAGAGCCTGGAGGCGCTTGACCTTGAAAGGCTGCACGCCTGCCTGAAGGCACTGTACAAAACGGGCGTTTGTGACGCACCTGTGTTTGATTTCACGATTCAGCGGCCCAGCGGCACCCAGCGCATCGACGCGCGGGACGGCGTGGTCATCATCGAGGGACTGCACGCACTGAACCCCGCCCTGACCGAGGAGCTGCCCGAAGATGCAGCACTCTGCCTGTACGCGGGTCTGCGGGAGGAATACGCCGACAGCCGCGACGCGCGCTGCCTGGCCACGCGGGACATCCGCTTGGCACGCCGTCTGGTGCGGGACTGCCTGTTCCGCGGCCACGGCGCAGCGTTCACGCTGGGGCTGTGGGGCCACGTCTGCGCGGGCGAGGACCGCTATATCAAGCCCTACAAGCCCCGCGCCAATCTCCTGCTGGACACGACCCATACCTACGAGGTCTGCCTGTGGCGTACCGTGCTGGACGCCATGCCGGCAGACCCGGCGCTGACCGCCACCCAGGCGCGCCAACTGGCCGCCCTGCGGGAAAAATTTGCGGCGTTCCCGGCGCTTGGCACCGAGCTGGTGCCCCAAAACAGCATGCTGCGGGAGTTTATCGGCAAATAATCCTGCACAATTCACGGAAAATATACATTTGCGCGTTGCAAACCGCACCGCAATAGGCTATAATAGACCTAAATCGCACGGCAGAACTGCCGCGACATGGCTAAAGAAAGAGGTGCTTAACTATGTTTGAACTGGATATTGAGATGCTGAAGGAGCAGGGTCTGCAGCTGGTGGATTCCGCCAAAAAGACCGCACAGGATCTGGCAGATAAGGGCAAGAACAAGCTGGATCTTCTGAACCAGCAGGCGCGCCTGTCCAAGGCGCAGCGTCAGCTCGGCGCATTGGTCTACAGCCTGCACAAGGCCGGTGAGGAGAACCCCGCCCTGGTCGAGAAGTATATCGATGCCGTGGCCGAGGTCGAGAAGGCCATTGAGGAGATCAAGGCCAACATGACCGACGACGAGCGCGCCGAGGTCGAGGCCCAGGAGGCCGCCGAGAACACCGAGCCCGAGGCAGCCCCCGCCGAGGACGAGGAAATCGAGGAAGAACCCATCCAGCTGCGCGGCGAGACCAAGACCTGCCCCGTCTGCAAGGCCGAGGTCGACGGCGACGCCCTGTTCTGCAACCACTGTGGTGCTCAGCTGTAAAATACGGCAGAGCGCAGCTTTTGCAGAAGAAACGCTGCCAACACTTGACAAATCCTGCGATATGTGTAAAATGAAGCGTATTGCATTTCTGCCCAAGCGGAGAGGTCTATGAACGCATACCCTGAAAAACAGCACTACACGGCGGACGATCTGGCCGCGATCATTGCGATCCTGCGTGACCCGGACAACGGCTGCCCGTGGGACAAGGTGCAGACGCACCGGTCTATCCGGATGAATTTTCTGGAGGAAGCCTACGAGGCTGTGGATGCCATTGACCTCGACGACCCGGAACTCCTGTGTGAGGAGCTGGGGGACGTGCTGATGCAGGTCGTCTTTCATGCGCAGATCGAGCGGGAGGCCGGGCATTTCACCTTTGCAGAGGTCTGCGACGGTGTCTGCCGCAAGCTGCTTGACCGCCATCCGCACATTTTTCGTGGGGACGAGAGCATAAAAGACTGGGATTCGCTCAAGAATAAGGAAAAGGGCCGCCTGACACTGGCCGATGACCTGGAGAGCGTGCCCGGTGCGCTGCCTGCGCTGATGCGTGCCGCTAAGCTGCAAAAGCGCGCGGCCCGCTGCGGCGTGGAAACAGCAGCCGCACCTGCGGACATCGCCGCCGCAGCCGAGACCGCCGTCTCCACTGCGGACAAGGCCGTGGCGGAGCAGGCAGTGGGAGAGCTGCTGTTTACCGCTGCCGCGCTGGCGCGCCAGGCGGGTGTTGACCCCGAGCAGGCGCTGCAGAAGCGCAATGCCGCGTTCCTTGCAGAGCATACAGGCCGCGCGGAAAACCAGGAGAGCTAAGAAGTGAGCCGAGCGGACGGAGATTTCCGCAGCCGCTTTTTGCTGATATAATACTTTGGAGGTATAATACTATGACGAAAGTTGAACTGATCGCCGCTGTTGCGAACGACGCGAACCTGACCAAGAAGGATGCCGAGGCTGCTGTCAACAGCGCCCTGAACGCCATCACCGCTGCCCTGAAGGACGGCGACAAGGTCACGCTGGTCGGCTTTGGCACCTTTGAGGTCCGCGAGCGCCCCGAGCGCAAGGGCCGCAACCCCCAGACCGGCGCCGAGATCACCATCGAGGCTTCCAAGCTGCCCGCCTTCAAGGCCGGCAAGGCTCTGAAGGACGCCGTTCAGTAACTTAAAACGGAACCCGGTCCGCCCCGTCACAGCCTGCGACGGGGCGGTTTTGTATGAGTGAAAGGAAAAATCATGCGTCTGGACAAATATTTAAAGGTCAGCCGCGTCATCAAGCGCCGCACCCTCGCCAATGAGGTCGCCGACGCCGGGCGCGTGCTGGTCAACGGCAAGCCCGCCAAGGCCAGCTACACGGTCAAGATCGGCGACATCATCGAGGTCACCTTCGGCAACCGGCCCGTCAAGATCCGCGTCCTCTCCGACGTTGAGCAGAAGGGCAAGGACGTTGCGCGGGAGATGTTTGAGGTGATCGAGGGGTAAACGGCCAGAGCCCCTCCGGCCGGTTCTACTTTCCCCTCCGCCTGCATACATTACCATTGTAAACAAGCAGGGGAGGAACCGCCATGCCGGAAACAAAATTGGAGTCGCGCACACCCCGCGCGGCTGACACCGCCCAGCCCCAGCCGAAAAGCCACGGCTTGGCGCTGAAGGACCGCCGCCATCTGGCTGTGACCGGCGTCATCCGGGTCATCAGCTGCGACGAAAACGCCGCTGTGCTGGAAACGCCGCTCGGCAACCTGACCGTCGGCGGGCAGGAACTGCAGATCGGTGAGCTTTCCACCCAGAGCGGCCAGGTGCAGCTTTCCGGTAAGATCGAATACCTGCAGTATGCCGAGAACCAGCAGTCCGGCGGCAGTCTGCTGGCGCGGCTCTTTCGGTAAATGGCCCCGTCGCCCGCGCCGTGGGCCGTGCTGGGGGATGTGCTGTGGTGCTTAGGGCTCGGCTGCCTGCTCGGGGCCGCGCGGGATGCTGTGCGGCTGGCACTCGGAGAGGGGCCGGTGCGGTGCTTTTTCCGGGACATAGCCGTGTTTGCCGCGGCGGCGGTGCTTGTCTGCGGGTTTGCCGCCGGGGCCAGCGCGGGCGGTCTGGCCCGCTGGTATATGAGCGCCGCCGTGCTGCTGGGGGCCGTCAGCTGGCGGTGGGCGGTACAGCCTGCCGTGCACCGCGCGGCGGCAGCGCTGGCGGAGCTGGCGTGCAAACCGCTGCGGCTTGTACACAAAATGCTCGTCAGGCCCGCACAAATGCGCTTACAAGCGGCCCAAAGCCGCCGCCGCGCCTGCCGCAAAGCAAAAAAATCTGCTAAAATCAAAAAATCCGCCGAAAAACGGTTGCAAAAACCGTCGAAAGTATTATATAATTAGCCATACGTAGTAATGTGCATGTCTTGGAAGGGGGCATCCCAGATGAGAAAACGCAGCGGGCTGTCCCGCACCCAGTTTCTGGTGCAGTGGGTCGCACTTCCGGTGCTGGTCATCGTAAGCGCCGCTATGTTTGTAGGGCTGGTCAGGAACCAGGTCTCCATCGCGGCCAAGCAGCAGGAGCTGCAATCGCTGAAGAACCAGCTGGCGGCACAGGTCACGGAAAATGCCGAGCTGTCCGGCACGCTCGACCAGGGTGAGGACGCCATCATTGAGCGCTACGCCCGGGAGCAGGGCTACGCCAAGCCCAATGAGCGCGTCTTTGTGGACATCAGCGGCAAATAACATCGTTTTCAGCGGGGAAGCTTTGCGGCAGCCCCCTGTAATAAATTACATTTTAAAGGGGTATCATAGTTTGGCATTACAAGTTGGGGATATTGTCGAGGGCAAGGTCACTGGTATCAAGCCGTTCGGCGCGTTCGTTTCTCTGCCGGAGGGCAAGACCGGTCTTGTCCACATCTCCGAGGTTTCTTACGAGTTTGTGCAGGATCTTTCTGCTGTGTTGAGCGACGGGCAGACGGTTTCCGTCAAGGTGCTTTCCATCGCACCGGACGGCAAGATCGCCTTGTCCATCAAGCGCACCCAGCCCGCACCGGAACGCGCACCGCGCCAGCCGCACGGTGAGCGCAGCGGCAACGGCGGTGATCGCCGCCCGGCCCCGCGCCCCAAGCGCGAGGAAAAGCCCCGCGTGTGGCAGCCCAAGCCCGCCGCCCCCCAAGGCGAGATGAGCTTTGAGGACATGATGGCCCGTTACAAGACCCGCAGTGAGGAGAAGATCGCAGACCTCAAGCGCGTGACGGAGAACCATCGCGGTGGATATTCCCGCCGCCGCGGCTGATTTGGCCGCAGAAACCACAGTACGAACGGCCCTATCCTGACGGCTGTCAGCCGCCGGGCTGGGGTCTTTTTGCAATTTTAGAATGTAGGGGCGGTCATTGACCGCCCGCGGGCGAGCAATGCTCGCCCCTACAAAATAACCGGCACATCAATAAGAAAGGACACCTATGTCTACACTTTATACCATGGTCGCGCCCTGCTTTTTCGGCACGGAGTCGACGCTGAATTTTGAGGTCAAGCGTCTGGGCGCACAGAACATCCAGGTCACCGATGGCCGCGTGGCGTTCCAGGGCGGGGCGGACGTTATCGCCGCCGCCAACCTGAACCTGCGCACGGCGGAGCGCGTCCTGCTGCTGCTGGCTACCTACAAGGCCACGACGTTTGACGAGCTGTTCGATGGCTGCTACAACATCGCGTGGGAGGACCTGCTGCCCGCCAACGCGGCGTTCCCGGTCAAGGGTTCGAGCCTGTCCAGCCAGCTGTCCAGCGTGCCCGCCTGCCAGAGCATCGTTAAAAAGGCCATCGTCAAGCGCCTGATGCACGGCCACAAGGTCGGCACCCTGCCCGAGGACGGCGCACTGTACAAGGTGCGCTTTGCCCTGCGCAAGGACACCGTGGAAATCTACCTCGACACCTCCGGCGATGGCCTGCACAAGCGCGGCTACCGCAAAAACGCGACGCTGGCCCCCATCAAGGAGACGCTGGCCGCCGCTATTGCCGACCTGGGCCGCGTGCGCCGCGACTCCCTCGTGCAGGACCCGTTCTGCGGCTCCGGCACGCTGGTCATCGAGGCTGCCCAGAAGGCGCTGAACCTGGCCCCCGGCCTGCGCCGCCGCTTTGCCGCCGAGCACTTCGACTTTGTGCCCGCCGACATCTGGGCAGAGCAGCGCCAGAAGGCCCTGGACGAGGTCCGCAAGGACGCTGCGTTCGAGGGTATCGGCTACGACATTGACCCCGCCGCCGTGGCACTGGCCAACGCGAACGCCAAGCTGGCGGGCGTGGGGGACCGCTGCCGCTTTGAGGTCGCCGACGTCAGGGAATTCCGTGCACTCGACAACGCCACCGTCCTGACGAACCCGCCCTACGGCGAGCGCCTCGGCGACGCATCCGAGGCCGCCAGCCTTGCCAGAACGCTGGGCCAGGTCTGGCAGGCGCACCCCGCACAGGGACTCTATGCCATCACCGCGGACGCCGAGTTTGAGCAGCACTTTGGCAAAAAGGCCGCGCGCCGCCGCAAAATTTACAACGGCATGATCCCGTGCCAGCTCTATATGTACTTTGAGCAGCCCAAGCGCGAGAGGAAGTAAGCAATGGAAGACCTGAAACTTGCGATCCTCATTGATGCGGACAACATTTCGCCCAAGTATGTCAAGGTCATTCTTGACGAGGCCGCGACCTTCGGCGTGGCCGCCTGCAAGCGCATCTACGGTGACTGGTCGGATGTGCGTCTCAAGAGCTGGAAGGACGCACTTTTGAACAACTCCATCATCCCCATCCAGCAGTATAGCTATACGACGGGCAAAAACGCGACGGACTCCGCCATGATCATTGACGCCATGGACCTGCTCTACGGCGGCAATCTGGACGGCTTCTGCATCGTCTCGTCGGACAGCGACTTTACGCGGCTGGCCGCCCGTCTGCGTGAGGCCGGAAAACTCGTCATCGGTATGGGCGAGAGCAAAGCGCTCGGCCCCTTCGTCAAGGCGTGCGACCAGTTCAAATACCTGGATCTGATCCTCGACCACGGCGAGACCGACGACACCGCGCCCGCAGCCCCCGCCGCCGAGGCCGCCGCCCGCGCCAACGCCGGGGACGACACGGCCATCAACCGCGATTCCATTGGCCGCATCATCCACGGCCTTATTGATGAAATGGACGACGGCACGGGCTGGGTGCGCACCTCCCGCGTCGGTGACCAGCTCATCAAGCGCTACCCGGACTTTGACGTGCGCAACTTCGGCTCCAAGAGCCTGAACAAATTCCTGGCATCCCTGCCGGAGCTCGAGGTCGAGGAGCGCATTCTGGCAAACGGCAACCCCATCCAGTTTGTCCGTGTGAAGCCTGTACCGAAGCCGGTCAAAAAGCCTGCGCCGCGAAGAACGGCAAAGCGCACAACGCGCAAAAAGAAGTAAGGGAGAGATTCGTCTCTCCCGTCAGACTGTCGAAAAAGGTGCGTTCACCCCTTGGCCCCCTCTGCGAGGGGGCTCCGCCCGCAGGCGGTGGGGGAGAGACCTGTACGGCTGCCCGATGCAAACCGACTACCGCAAAGCAACAGCCCCGGACACATCGCGTGTCCGGGGCGTTTTCATTTTAATGTCCCAAAACCAGAAAATCCTGACTGACCCAGCCAAATTTACGTCCGTATTTGACAAGCGCCCAGCCGGGGGCCTCCCACGAAAGACCCATAGAAGCACACCGCCTTTTTATTCCGTTGAAATCAAATACGCCGTACTGACCCAGCCAAACTGCGGCACATCGTACAGCGGGTCATACCGCACCAGTGCCCAGCCGGGGGCGGCGGAAGAATACCCGTACACGCGCAGGGTGGAGGAAGAAATTTTGCCGAGGATGTCGTACTCAAGCCCGGGTCCGGCGCGCAGATTCAGGCGGTTGGTGCTGTCGGCATCCGCCATGAAAAACACCGCGTCCGTCCGCGCGGGGTAGGTGTCGGGGGCTGTAACGCTGTCGGGCAGGTCGGCCAGCGGGTCGGGCTTCGTCACGCCGGGAATTGTGTACTCGTGCCAGCCGTCGGTCGGCTTGACCCATGCCGTGCCGCCGTCCCACGCAAGGCCGTCATACGCGCAGGGCACAAGCTCTGCGCCGGTGCTGTCCAGCAGGCCGAACTTTCCGTCCCGGCTGACGACTGCATAGCCGTTCAGCAGCGGCGCGGCGCGGGCAAAGACCAGCGGCTCGTCTGTATAGTGGTTGGGCCGGTATATGCCGTCGTAGCAGGGGGCGGTCACTTCATGGCCCGCTGTGTCCAGATACACCCATTTGCCCTCGCGCTGGGCGGCGGCCAGCGGCGCGTCAAAGAAGCAGTCAGCTGCGGTGTATACAAAATTGTTGGCTGCATCGCTGTTCCGGCAGCGATACACGTACAGCCCGTCGCCGACGAAGTTGTACCATTCGTCGCTTTCGTGCGTGGTGGTGCCGCTCTGCGCGGGCACAAGGCCGTTGGTGCTGCCGCTGAACAGCCGCAGGATGTCGTCGGTGAGCGTAATGAACTGGCCAGGCCCCATGCTGCCGCTGTACAGGTAGGTCTTATCGTCCTGCAAAAAGACAAACTGCCGGTAGCCGCCGCCGTCGTGTTCTGCACAAAGGCGTCCGTCGCCGCTCTCTGTCAGCATTTGTGAGGCTGCTTTATACGCGGCTTCATAGTCCGGTGAGCCGAACAGGTCGTCCAGGTACCCGTGCCAATGGTGGGCGTTCCAGCTGCATTCAAAAAGCGGCTCGGGCGCGCGGCAGGGCAGTACCTCGGTGCCGTCGCTGCGCATCAGCCCCCACTTGCCGTCCCTGCACATCGTATAGTAATCGGTGTCGGGGTAGGGCTGATATTCGCGAAAATAGTCGATCAGCCGTATCTCATCGTAGCCCAGCACCGCCGCGCCGGTCTCCACGAGTCCCTGCGGCGGCTGCACAGCGTCAGCGGTGGGGGCGGGCGTCGCCGCGGCCTCGGCGGTTCCGGCGGGCTGCGGTGTCCCGGCAGTCTCCGCAGTTCCGGGCAGAGGGGCAGCCGTGGATGGCATAGCCGCCGAGGAAACCGCCCCGGCGGCACAGCCTGTCAAAAAAAGCATCGACAAAACGGGAAACAAAGATCTTTTCACGGTCACACACCGCCCCTCCTTTTTATAATACCAGTATAGCATAACGCCCCGCACCGGGAAATACGGTGCGGGGCGTTCGCGCAAATTTTACAAATTTATCCGTAGATATGCCGCCCGGCAAAGACGCACAGGGGGCGCTTGGCCTTGCCCATGCCCAGCAGCTGCACGGCAGCGGCGAGCGTCGCCCCGGCGCTGGTGCAGGCGGGCACGCCGTCAAAGAACAGCACCTCCCGCGCGGCGCGCTCGGCGTCGGCGGTGGTCACGGTCAATACGGTGTCCACGACATAAGGGTTGTAGTTCTCCGGCACAAAGCCCGGCCCGATGCCCGAAATGCCGTGCTGGCCGATGAACCCGCCCGAGATGGCGGCACACTCGGCAGGCTCCACGGCGACGATGCGCACCATGCTGTTCCATGCCTTGATGTACTCGGCCACGCCGGTGATCGTGCCGCCGCTGCCCACGCCGATGACGATGGCGTCTATGGCATCCCCTGCGTTTTTGTAAATCTGCGGCCCCGTCACGCGGCGGTGGTACTCGGGGTTGTCGTCGTTGGAAAAATAGTGGGTGTAATATCCGCCGTAGCGCTTGGCGGTGTCCTCGGCCACGCGCTCCATGGCGCGGCGCCCGCTGCTGCTGCAGGCGATGATATGCGCACCCAGGTCCTGCAGCCGCTTGCGCTGGGCAATGGGCAGGTTGCTGGGTACGACCAGGATGCAGGGGTGCCCCGTTGTGGCACAGCTGACGGCCAGCGCCGCGCCGAAGCTGCCGGAGCTGGCCTCCACCACAGGCATGCCGGGCTGCAGCGTGCCGCGCTCGGTGGCAAAGGCAAGCATCGTCTCGGCCAGGCCGTCCTTGGAGGAACCCGTCGCGCCGCCGAAATCGAGATACGCGAGGATGCCGGTACTCAGCCCGTGCTGCGCGGAATAGCCGTCCAGCCGCACGATGGGGCAGCGGTAGACGTCCTGATAATAGCTGTGCAGGATGGGCATAGCGGGGCACCTCACTTTCCGTAAACAAAAGTATTCTTATTATAGCATAGTTCGGCAGGGTTTGCCACGGGTCTGGCAAAATATTGTGGGGCAATGCTGTAGGGGCCGCTGCGGAAGGTCCGCGGATTTCCTCAAAAAATCGCAGGAAATCGGCACAAAATCCGCCCGGACCCCTTGACTTTTCCTCCTGCGCCTGTTATAATTCAAAGGCTGATGTAAAGAAAAATACTTTACACGGCCTTCACAAGCAGCAAAGGGGGCGCGGGCATGGCCGGCAAGCCGCAGAAAAACCTTGCCTACTCCGTCCTGCTGGACTTCTACGGTCCGGTCCTGACGGACAAGCAGCGCGTCATCCTGACAGAATACTATGATGAGGATCTGTCCCTGGCCGAAATTGCCGAGAACCTCGGCATCACGCGGCAGGGGGTGCGGGACGCCATCAAGCACGGTGAGGCCGCGCTCGATGAGCTGGAGCAAAAGCTCGGCAACGCCCGCCACCACACCCGGATGCAGGCCGACTTGGACCGCCTGCGGCTGCTCGTCACAGAGATTCGCTGCTCGAACTCCGGCTCCTTCACGCCGGACCCGCGGATCACGAACGACACCGCGGAGATGCTCACGATCTTACACCGCTTGGACACGCAGGAGGATGCCGATGGCCTTTGAGTCTTTAACAGAGCGCTTGAATGGCGTTTTCAAGAAGCTGCGCGGCAAGGGCAAGCTGAACGAGGCCGACATCAAGGCCGCGATGCGCGAGGTGCGCATGGCCCTGCTCGAGGCCGACGTCAACTATAAAGTCGCCAAGGACTTCTGCGCCCAGGTCTCGGAACGCGCCATGGGGCAGGAGGTCATGGAGAGTCTGACCCCCGCCCAGCAGGTCGTCAAGATCGTCAACGAAGAGCTGACCAATCTCATGGGCGGCAACGAGCCGAAGTACCTGCGCCTGAAAAACAAGGGCCAGACCGTGCTGATGATGTGCGGCCTGCAGGGCAACGGCAAGACCACCCACGCCGCCAAGCTCGGCAAATATTACCGCAGCCAGGGCCGCCGCCCGCTGCTGGTTGCCTGCGATATTTACCGCCCCGCCGCCATTGAGCAGTTGAAGGTCGTCGGTGAGCAGGCCGGTGTCCCGGTCTTTACGCTGGGCACCGAAAAGCCCGAAATCATCGCGCAGAAGGCACTTGCCTACGCGAAGGATCACGGCAATGACATTGTTATTCTCGATACCGCAGGCCGTCTGCAGATCGATGACCAGCTCATGGATGAGCTGGTGCGCATCAAGCAGGCTGTCGAGGTCGATGAAACGCTGCTGGTCGTGGACGCCATGGCCGGTCAGGAAGCCGTCAACGTGGCCAAGACCTTTAATGAAAAGGTCGGCATCAGCGGCGTCATCCTGACCAAGACCGACGGCGACACCCGCGGCGGTGCGGCACTCTCGGTGCTGGCCGTCACCGGCATGCCGATCTACTTCCAGGGCACGGGCGAGAAGCTCGAGGATCTGGAGCCGTTCTACCCGGCGCGGATGGCGAACCGCATCCTTGGCATGGGCGATGTGCTTTCCCTGATCGAGAAGGCGCAGACGCTCCAGAACGACAAGGAGGCCGAGGCCGCCGCCAAGCGCCTGATGGAGAACAAGTTCGACATGAACGATTTGCTCGCCCAGTTCCAGCAGGTCAAAAAGATGGGCGGTGCGTCGGCGCTGCTGGCCATGATGCCCGGCGGCGGCCAGATCGACGCCGATTCCCTCGACGAAAAGGCACTGCCCCGCATCGAGGCCATCATCTACTCGATGACCCCGGCAGAGCGCGCCAAGCCCGACATCATCAACCCCAAGCGCAAGCGCCGCATTGCAGCAGGCTCCGGCACCACGGTGGAGGACATCAACAAGCTGCTGCGCCAGTTTGAGATGATGCAGAAGATGATGAAAAAGGTCAAGCGCAACCCCAAGGGCTTTATGCGCAGCCTGGGCAGTTTAGGCGGCAGGGGCGGCGGCTTCCGCGGCTTTGGCCGCTGACACGATTTCGGTATGACCCGCTCGGCTTTACGGCCCACGGGATGTACAATATAAATCAGATGCCCCGCAAGGGCCGTAAACAATTTTTGGAGGAATATTACTATGGTTAAGATTCGTCTGCGCCGCATGGGCGCCAAGAAGGCTCCTTTCTACCGCGTTGTTGTCGCTGACAGCCGCTTCGCTCGTGATGGCCGCTTCATCGAGGAGATCGGCTACTACGATCCGACCAAGGAGCCCTCTGTCGTCAAGATCGACGCTGAGAAGGCTAAGCAGTGGCTGGACAACGGCGCTCAGCCCACTGACACCGTCCGTGAGATCCTGAAGAAGGCCGCTGTTCTGTAATTTGTTCGCTTTTCAGGGAGGGAACGCCACATGCAGGAACTCTTATTAGCCGTTGCCCGCGGCCTTGTCGAAGACAAGGAGGCCGTGCAGGTGACTGTTGATCCCATGCGTGAGGACGGCACTGTTGTGTACCACCTCAAGGTGGCCGAGGCCGATATGGGCCGCGTCATCGGCAAGCAGGGCCGTATCGCCAAGGCGATCCGCGTTGTCGTGCGTGCCGCTGCCGTCCGTCAGGGCGAGAAAGTCATCGTTGAGATCGACTAAGACCCGTTACAAAGCACTTTGCCGCAGGGTAAAGTGCTTTTTTTCAATGTAGGGGCGAACATTGTTCGCCCGCTGCAGCCTTGCGGCAGCGGAGACTTCCGCGGGTAGATGCCGAGCATCGACTCCTACACCGTAGGGGCGGATTCTATATCCGCCCGGGGCGTTTCCGCTACCGCAAACAGACCTCTACAACACATCAGGAGGAACTATGCAAAACTATCTTCCCGCCTGCAAGATCGTGTCCACCCACAGCGTGCGCGGCGAAATGAAAGCCCTGCCGCTCTGCGACGGCGCGGCGTTTCTGGCAAAATTCAAGCGCCTGTTCACCACCGCCGACGGCGCAGGGGAGACCCGCGTGCTGGGCGTGCGCGCTCAGGGCAATGTGATTTTACTGCGCCTCGACGGCGTCAACGATATGGACGCCGCCCGCGCCCAGGTGGGCCGGGTGTACTATCTGGCTAAGGCGGACGCACGCCTGCCCAAGGGCCGCTTCTTCATTGACGACCTGCTGGACTGCGAGGTCGTCGATGCCGAAACCGGCCACGTGTACGGCAGACTGACGAACGTGGACCGCCCCGCCGCGCAGGACATCTATACCGTCACCGACACTGCTGGCGGGGAGCACATGCTGCCCGCTGTGCCGGAATTTGTCAAAAATATCGACATCGAGGCGCGCAAAATTCTGGTGACGCCCATCGAGGGCATGTTCACCGAGGCCGTCAACGGCGACGAGGACTGAACCGATGCGCATTGACATTGTAACGCTTTTTCCGGAGTTGTGCGACAGCTTTCTCTCGGCCAGCATCCTGGGCCGCGCCCGCGCCAAAAATCTGTTTGAGGCGCACTGCCACCAGATCCGCGACTATACGAAAAACAAGCAGAAGCAGACCGACGACTACCCCTACGGCGGCGGCTGCGGCATGGTGCTCTACGCCCAGCCAATTGCCGACTGCCTGCGCGCCGTGCAGGCCCAGTGTGCCGCGCAGGGCCGCGCGAAGCCGCACGTCGTCTTTCTGACCGCCGCAGGCCGCCCCTACAATGAGGAAAAGGCCCGCGAGCTGGCCGGCTATGACGCGGTGACGCTGGTCTGCGGCCACTATGAGGGCATCGACCAGCGCGTCATCGATGCGTTCGGCGACGAGGAAATTTCCATCGGAGACTATGTGCTGACCGGCGGTGAGCTGGCAAGCCTAGTCGTGGCCGACAGCGTCCTCCGCTTGCAGCCTGGCGTCCTGGCCGAGGAAAAGGGCTATCAGGACGAGAGCTATTGGGACGGCCTGCTGGAATACCCCCAGTTTACCCGCCCCGAGGTCTGGGAGGGCCGCGCCGTGCCGCCCGTGCTGCTGACCGGCGACCACAAAAAAATTGACGAGTGGCGCGGGGCCCAAAGCCGGGAGCGCACCCGCGAGCGCCGCCCCGATTTGTACGACGCCTGGTGCGAGAGCCACCCGCTGACCGAGCTGCCCAAGTGGAAGCGCGGCGAAAATATGCGCCTTGTGAAAAATGACGGACAGCTCGCCCTCTGCGCCGCCCTCATGGCCGAGGGCCGCCGCACGGTCTGTGCGCCGGTCTGCGACGAGAAATATCTCGAAAAAATGACGCCGGACTTCTGGCTGCCGAACCTGACAGATGAGAAAAAGAACGGCTGGGCGTTCTATCTGCACTACACGAAGGACGTTGCCGACGGGATGGTCGGCGTCTGCCACAAAACCGGCGAGATCGGCCATCTGTTTGTGACCGAGGCTGCCCGCGGCAAAGGGTACGGTGCAAAAATGCTGGACTTTGCCCGCAAAAAGCTGCCGGAGCACGACCACCCGACGATGGGGGTCATAAACACGAACACCCGCGCCATCGCGCTGTACAAGCGGATGGGCTGGCGGCTGACGGGCACAGTGCTGCACCGCTACGACCCCGCCGAGGAAGACACCTTTGCAGCGGTATATTGTGAGGAATTGGAGATGCAGTATCGGGGCTGACCGTTGTTTTTGTCGTCAATCCACAATCCTGTTGAAAATAAACTGGCAATATTGCACAAACGAGAGAACGAAGATTTGGCGGAATTACAGAATCCTGCCAAAATTGCAATTTTCCACTGTACAAAATCGACTAAATAGGATAAAATAGAGGCAATCAAGGCGGCGTATTAACACGCAATAGACCGCCTGGAAGTCGCCCACGGTAGATACGCAGGGGCATATTATTTTCAAAAGTAGGAGAGAATAACTATGTACGTTAAAGAAGTTACCGTTGAGAATCAGGTTGGTCTGCACGCACGTCCGGCTACCTTCTTCATCCAGAAGGCAAACGAGTATAAGTCTTCCATCTGGGTCGAGAAGGAGGAGCGCCGCGTCAACGCGAAGTCTCTGCTCGGCGTCCTGAGCCTGGGCATCGTCGGCGGCACCACCATCCGCATCATTGCTGATGGCGCCGATGAGCAGGCTGCAGTTGACGGCCTGGTCAAGCTGGTCAGTTCCGGCTTTGCCGAGTAATCTATTCCAGAACAATCAGCGGTGGGGCGACCCGCCGCTTTTTTTGTATAGGAAAGGCAACACCCCATGACAAAAGCTGAACTTTATAAAAAGGCCTGTATGCTGCCGCTGCTGCCCGGCGTCTACATCATCCGGGACAAGTCGGACACGATCATCTATATCGGCAAGGCCAAGCGCCTGAAAACCCGCGTGTCGCAGTATTTCCGGGAGGGCGTGCCCCACGACGCCAAGGTCAGCCAGATGATCGCCCACGCCTTCACGTTTGACGTCATTGTCTGTCAGTCGGAATTTGAGGCGCTCGTCCTCGAGGCCAGCCAGATCAAGGCCCATACGCCGAAGTACAATATTTTGCTGAAAGACGACAAGGGCTACAGCTATGTCAAGGTCACGCGCGGGGCCTGGCCGCGTATCTCCGCCGCGCTGCAGAAGGATGACGACGACGCCGACTACATCGGCCCGTTCACCTCGTCGTTTGCCGTGCGGGAGATGGTGGAAACGGCGCAGGACTGCTTCCTGCTGCCGCGGTGCAATAAGAGCTTTCCGCAGGATTTCGGCAAGGGCCGCCCCTGCCTCAACGCCCACATCGGCAAGTGCATGGCCGTGTGCAGCGGCAAAATCACCTGTGCTGCTTACAACGACGCTGTGCAGGGTGCATTGCGGATGATCCGCTACGGCAAAAAGGACATCGTCAGGCAGCTGCGGGAGAAGATGGAGGCTGCGTCGGAGCGGCTTGATTTTGAGACAGCGGCGCTGCTGCGCGACCAGATCATGGCCATTGACCGCGTGGCAGCCGGGCAGAAGGTCGTCATGGAGAGCGACACCGAGATGGACGTCATCGCACTGGCGGGCACGACCCACGCGGTCTGCGCCGCCGTGCTGCGCTACCGCGACGGACGCCTGACCGACAAGCGGGAGTTCCTGTTCCGCGACACGACGGACATCGACGCCGTGCGGGAGGAATTTCTGCCGCAGTATTACCTCGACGGCGAGACGATCCCTAAAACGATTGCCGTGGACGCCCTGCCGACCGACGCGGAGGCACTGAATGAAGCTCTGAACCAGGCGCGCGGCACGAAGGTGGAGCTGTACGTGCCCCAGCGCGGCGACGTCGCGAAGCTCGTCACGATGGCCTATACAAACGCTGTCGAGCGTCTGGGCCGCGAGAGCGGGCGCTATACCCGCGAGGAAAAGCTGCTTGAGGAGGCTGCGCAGGTGCTGGGCCTGAAAAAGCCGCCCCGCGTGATTGAAAGCTACGATATTTCCAACTGGGGCGACGGGTCGAGCGTCTGCGGCATGGTCGTCTTTCAGGACGGCAAGCCCCACCGCGCGGGCTACCGCCGATTTAAGATGAAAACCGTCGCGGGCACCGATGACTACGCCTCGCTGGCAGAGACGCTCTCCCGCCGCGCGGCGGAGTACGAGATGGCCCGCCGCGGCGAGAAGCCGGACGGCCCGCAGAACCAGTTTGCGACGCTGCCCGACCTGCTGCTCATCGACGGCGGCAGGGGACAGGTCGGCGCGGTCAGGCAGACTCTGCGCGGCACAGCGCTGGAGCACGTGCCGACCTTCGGCATGGTCAAGGATGACCACCACCGCACCCGCGCCATTGTGGACGACGAGGGCGGTGAGATCGCCATCAACCGCCACCGCAATATCTTTACGTTTGTCACGAACATTCAGGACGAGACCCACCGCTACGCCAACGACTACCGCAAGCGCGCAATGAAGAAAAAGTCCTACGCCGCCACCCTGACCGCCATTCCCGGCATCGGTGAAAAGACGAGCGCCGCGCTGCTGGCGCACTTCAAGACCGTCGCCGCCGTCAAGGCTGCCTCCATCTCCGATCTCGAGGAGGTCAAGGGCATCAGCCATGCCAAAGCGGAAATGCTGTACAACGCGCTGCGGAATGGTATATAATGGTGGCGTAACATCCCCTTGGCCCCCTCTGCGAGGGGGCTCCCGCCGCAGCGGGTGGGGGAGAGAACCTTACGGCAACCCGAAATATTTCGGGCCATGGCAAGGCTCTCTCCCTCCGGCCCTGCGGGGCCACCTCCCTCGCAGAGGGAGGCAAGCAAGCCCGCAATCTAATTGTGAAACGGAATAATCACCTATGCTGATTCTAACCATCCTCCTCTCTCTCTCCCTCGCAGCCCTCTTTACAGTCCTGCCCGCCCGTATCCATCACCGCCGCTCCGTCCGCGCGGACCTGTACGCCGGGGCGGGGGTGTCGGCGCTGGTCTGGCTGTGGGCGGTCTGCGTCTGGTCCAAGCCCGGGCTGTCCGTCGGCTTTGACGCCTTCCGGCTGGCTGCGATTTTAATCATGCAGGCAATCGCCTGCGGTGTGGTCTGCGGCTTCCGGCTGCGCGGCACACTGCCGCGAAAGCTCCGCACCCCGGCGGCTGTCGGACTGCTGCTGGCCGCCAGCCTTGGAATAGAATTATTCGTCGGCAACCTGAACTGGCTGGCGACCCACAGCTACACGCCGGTTGACCTGCGCCCGTATCTGGTCAATGACGCAGACCCCGCCGCGCCGCTGACGCTGAACGATGAGCAGACAACGCTGGAATTTGCGGGCCTCGACTTTGCAATATACAACTTGCAGCTCGACGGCCTGACCTCGCTGGCCGACGGCAACACGCCGGAGCAGAAGAATGTTCTGCTGACCCTCAACGTTGCCGCCACCGATGAGGCCAGCTCGGTCTCCCGCCAGAGCTGGAACTGGGAGACCGCCCCCGCGTCCGCCCGCAGCCAGACCCACAGCCTTGACCTCTCCGGCAAGGCGTCCACCCTGACGCTGACGGCGTCGGGCTATACTGGCGAGTACCGCAGCTACCCGCTCAATGCCCAGTTGACCACGGTTTACGCCAACGCCCGCCGCCCGCTGGATTTCTCCGTCCTGCGCTTTGCGGTCATCTTCGCACTGGCGCTGGCGGCGTTCGCCCTGCGCCCGGCTAGTGCCGCGTGGCAGGACGCCTATCTGACCCACGAAAAGCAATACCGCCCGGCAGTGCTGGCCGTGGGGCTGGCGCTCTGCGCGGCGGCGTTCCTGGCGCCCTTCGGGGACCGCTTCAACGCGGGCTTCGCCACGAGCTTTTATAACACCCCCGACTGGTCGGGTACGAGCCGCATCGACTTCACCATGCACATCAACGACTGGGCGTCCAACGCCGGTGCTCAGTACGGTGCGCTGGCGCACAGTCTGCTGAATGGCCGCCTTGACCTTGAAAAGGACCCGCCCGCCGCTATGGCTGAACTGGAAAACCCCTACGACACCGCCGCCCGGCAGGCCGCCGCGCCCGATGCCCTGTGGGATGTGGCCTACTATAACGGACGATATTACGTCTATTTCGGCATCGTGCCCTGCCTTCTGTTCCAGCTTCCGTTTGAGGCGTTGACCGGCATCCGGGACCTGCCGCCCGCACTGCCGATGATTTTGCTTGCCTGGCTGTACATACTTGCCGTCTTTGGCTTTGTGAAGCAGGCCGCGCGCCGCTGGTTCCCGCAGGCAAGCGCCGCAGCCTACCTGCTCACCGCCGCGGGCGCGGCCTCGGGCACACAGATCTACTATCTGCTCCACCGCCCGTCGGTGTATGAGTACGCGATCCTCTGCGGTGCTACGTTCGTTTTGTGGGCGCTGTGGCAGTGGCTGTGCGCCGCAAACACGCCGGTAAACCGCCGCAAAGCGCTGACTTTCCACCTCGCGTTCGGCTCTCTCTGCATGGCGTTGGTCGCGGGCTGCCGCCCCCAGATGGTGCTTTTTGCCGCGCTGGCCCTGCCCATCCTCTGGCCGCGCTATATCACGGAAAAGCGTCTGTGCACCCGCCGGGGCGCAGGGGAAGCCGCTGCGTTTATCCTGCCCGTTGTGCTTGTGGCCGTCGGCCTTATGTGGTACAACGCCGCGCGGTTCGGCTCGCCGTTTGACTTTGGTGCCAACTACAACCTGACCAGCAACGATATGACCCGCCGCGGCTTTGCCGTCGGGCGCATCGCCCCGGCAGCCGTGACCTTCCTCGCGGGCATTCCCGGTGTGCAGACGGTGTTCCCGTACCTGACTGCCACGCGGATGCAGACAAACTACATGGGCCTGACCATTACAGAGCTGTACTACGGCGGCGCATTCGCCTGCCTGCCGCTGCTGTGGGGGCTGGCTGCGCTGCCGCTGGCCCGCCGCCGGTTGGGCAGCCGCCGCGACCTGCGCACCGTCATCCGGCTTGTGCTCGTCTGCACGGCAGCGCTGGCCGTCGTAGACTGCCAGATGGCCGGAATGCTCTACCGCTACCAGAGCGACTGGCTCGGCCCGCTGCTGCTGGCGGCGGCGCTGGCGTGGCTCTTTGCGGAAAGTGTCCTGCAGGCCCGCCCCATCCCCGCGCTGACCAAAGCTCTGCGCACGGCGCTGCCGCTGGCCGTGCTGGCGGGCGTCTGCTACAATTTCTGTGTTTACTTTGCGGCGGAGCCGCAGCTGATGGGGCAGAACCCTGCCCTGTATGAAAATGTGAGCCGCCTGGTCCAGTTCTGGCTGTGACGGCGCACCCTAAAAAGGAAAAGGACGTATGGCTGACAAAAACATCTACACCGTCGTCGTGGCTGACGATGAGGACGAGCTGCGCGAGGCCGTCTGCACAATGATCCCCTGGGAGGCGCTCGGCTTCCACCTTGTGGGCAATGCCAGCAACGGGCTGGACGCGCTCGAGCTTGTCGAGCGGCTTGAGCCGGACCTGCTGCTGACCGACATCCGTATGCCGTTCATCTCGGGCATCGAGCTGGCGCGGCAGGTGCGCGAGATCCGCCCTGCGATGCACATTGCCTTTTTGAGCGGCTTCGACGATTTCGAGTATGCCAAGCAGGCCATCCAGTACAACATCATCAGCTACATGCTCAAGCCGCTGACGATGGACGGCCTGGCCGCCGAGCTGAAGGCCATCCACGAGAAGATCGACGCCCGCTACGCCGGGCTGCGCCGGGCTGACTCGGCCCATGCGGATCGCGCAGCGCTCATCATTCCGCTGGTACTGGCCCGTTATGAAAATGCCCCCGAGAATGTGGAGACGCGCCTGCGCCAGGCAGCGGTAGACTGCGGTCTGCTGCGCGGCACCGATGACCGCAGCACGCTGGTGGTGATGGTCGCGGCGCTGGACGGCCCGGTGGACTATGAGGCCGGGTTTACCCAGCTGGTGGAGCAGAGCGCCAACAAATATCTGCGGCATTTCGTATTTTATTGCTTCGGGCGTGCCGTGGCTTTGCTGCTGGGCAACCCCTCTGACTTTGATGAATACCTGCACATTCTGGCCGATGAGATCTGCCAGCTGGCGGACCGTGCCCTGGGACGCAGTGCCAGCGTCGGCGTCAGCCGTGAATTTGCCCGATTCAGTGACCTGAACGATGCCTACAAACAGGCAATCGAGGCCCTGCGCGCGGCGGCGGAAGGCGAGGGCGGCGTCAGCTTTACGGCGGACGCCCGCAAGACCGGCAGCCTGTGCGAACGCGCACTGGAGATCATTGAGCAGCACTACATGGACGAGGACCTGTCCCTTGCATCGCTCTCCGCCATGCTGGACGTCAGCCCCAACCATCTGAGCGCCTGTATCAAAAAATCGGAGGGGGAGACCTTCATCAACATTCTGGTGCGCCGCCGCATGGAGACTGCCCAGACCCTGCTGCTGACCACCGACCTGCAAATTCAGGAGATCGCCCGGCGCTGCGGCTACACCGACCAGCATTATTTCAGCTATTGCTTTAAAAAGTACAGCGGTACGTCGCCTGTGGCGCTGCGCCGCGCCCGCGCCGCGGGGGAGGCCCGGCCGTGAAGCGCCCGCCCCGCACCGTAGTCCTGGCGGCAGCGCTGATCTCCGGCGTGGCCGTGGCGGCGCTGATCCTCTGCACCACGCTGTTTCTGCGCAGCTACCGCAGTGCTGTTGTGGAGGGCGCGCGCACGAACAGTGCCCAGGTCGTCAGCCAGGTTGCAGGCGCGGTGGATAACTACGTCAACACGATGGACAGCGCCGTCGGCATCGTGCTGGAACAGCTTGACAGTGAACCTGCGATGCGGGACGCATTTCTGAATGCCTTTCTGACAGCCCGGCCCGAGGTCGCGGCCATCACGACTTACGACGAAAACGGCAGTCTGTTGGACTGCTGGGCCCAGGCGGGCCGCACGCCGAAATCTGACATACTGCGCAACCTCTCCTTTGACCTGACCACGGCCCGGCGCCTGGGGCATGGCTACATCAGCACGCCGCATGTAGAGTCGATCTTTGACAGCTACTACCCGTGGGTCGTCTCGGTCATCCGTGCTGTGCCGGAGGACGGCGGCAGCAGCCGTTGGCTTGCGGTAGATTTGAGCTTCAAGGAGCTGGCCGCAACGATCAACAACGTCAGCATCGGTCAGCATGGCTACTGTTACCTGATGGATGAGCGCGGCAACATGGTCTACCACCCGCAGCAGCAGCTTTTGTATGCCGGGTTAAAGAAGGAGGAGGCCGGGCGTCTGGCCTGCCTCGGCGACGGCACCTACGTGGAGGACACGGTCATCTACAGCGTACAGCGTGTGCCGGGCAGCACATGGCGCGTCGTCGGCGTCAGCTACATTGACGAAACCGTCAATGAGAGCTTCCGGCAGATGGTGCGCATCACGGTTATCACGGCGGGGCTTGTTTTTCTGGCCGCGCTGGCGGCGGGCTGGGTGCTGTCCCGCCTGCTGTCCCGCCCGTTGCAGCAGCTCGAAACAGCCATGGAGCAGTTTGAGCAGGACGCCGACCACTTCGCCTTTCAGGCCGTGCGCGGCACGCGGGAGGTGCAGAACCTCTCGGACTCCTTCGGCCACATGGTGGGCCGCATCCAGCAGCTTATGACCACCGTCCGCGAGGAGGAAATTGTCCTGCGCAAGACAGAGCTCAAGGCGCTGCAGGCGCAGATCAATCCGCATTTTCTCTACAATACGCTGGATTCCATCGCCTGGATGTGTGAGCGCGGCAAAAACGCCGATGCCGTCCAGATGGTCCATGCACTGGCGCGGCTGTTCCGCATCAGCATCAGCCGCGGGCATGAGCTGATCCCGATCGAAAAGGAGCTGCAGCACGCCGAGGCGTATCTGCAAATTCAAAAATACCGCTACAAAAACCAGTTTACCTACCACTTTACGGTGGACGAGAGCTGCCTGCACTGCCTGTGCAACAAGATCACACTGCAGCCCATCATTGAGAACGCCATTGTTCACGGGCTGGATCTGATGGTTGATTCCGGCCACATTGAAATCACCGTAAAGCCCGACGGGGATGATATTCTGCTCATCGTCGCGGACGACGGCATCGGCATGGAGCCGGAGCAGGTCGCGGCCCTCTTGCAGAATGAGCCGAGTGACCGCACCGGCATCGGCGTCAAGAATGTCAATGACCGTCTGCGCATCTACTTTGGCGCGGACTACGGTATCTCCATTGAAAGCGCCCCCTACGAGGGCACTACGGTGACGATCCGCACCCCGCGCGTGCCGGAGGACAGGGAGGGCGACTATGACAAAAACCATTAAACGTCTGCTGCCCGCGGCCCTGGCCGTGCTGCTGGCAGGCTGTGCCATGCAGCCCGTGGACAGCACAACGACCCGCTACAGGGTCGCGCTCGTAGCCAAAAACAATCGGGATTCCGAGTTCTGGGACGCCGTCTTTACCGGGGCAGAGGCCGCCGCCACGGAATATAACCTGCAATTGACCATAACGGCCCCCGACGATGAGGAGGACTATGCGGCGCAGAACCAGCTGATTGCCGATGCCGTTGAGGACGGCGCACAGGCCATCGTTTTCTCCGCCATTGATTATGAGGCCAACGCCGCCGCCATTGATGCCGCCGCCGCGGCGGGCGTGACGGTCATCAGCGTGGATTCCGCGGTGAACTCTGACAACGTTGCGGCCTACATCGGCGCGGACAACTACGGCGCAGGCCGGATGGCGGCCCAGAGCGCACTGGACGGCACAGCAGGGACGCTCTGCGTCGGGCTTATCAACTATGAGGTCAACGGTGCCAACGGGCGGGATCGGGAGCAGGGTGCGCGCGATGCTTTTGCGGAAAGCGGACGCGCCAGGATCACTGCCGCCGTGTCAACACACCCCAACGCCGCCAGTGCCCGCGCGGACACGCTGGCCATGCTGCGCACCCACCCGGAGATCAACGTGCTGATCGCCCTCAACGAGACGACTGCCGTCGGCGCGGCGCAGGCTGTCCAGCAGATGCAGCGCGCCGACGACCTCTGGCTCGCGGCGTTCGACTCGAACATCGAAACGATTGACGCCCTGCAGACCGGTACGGTGGACGCGCTGATCGTGCAGAACACCTACGGTATGGGCTATTTCGGCGTCGAAAGCGCCTACAAGCTGCTGGCCGGGCAGGGGAGCAACGTCGAAAAATCGAACATCACCGCCACCCGCACCATCACCCGGGAAAATATGTTTGCCATGGATAAGCAAAAGGTCCTGTTCCCGTTTGGGTGACCCCCCGAAGCCCGGCCCCTACGAGCCTACCGCCAAAGCCCTTCTCCCACTTCGGAGAAGGGGCTTTTTTATTTTTCCGTCACCCGCAAAAATCTTACAAAATGAAAACGACAAACACCCTTTTGTTACTTTTACTGCGCATTATGCACAAAAACAAACGCTTTCGACTGGCGAAACTGCCTGAAACGGTGAAAATTTCCACCCGTAGTCGGTGAAATTTCACCTTGTTTTTTCACCCGTCCCCGAGTATTATAATAACTGTCAACAGGGTTCGCTCCTCTACAAGCGACCCGCCCGAAAATCTACTGCATATCTAAAAAAGAAGGAGAAACTCATTATGAAAAAGTTTGCTGCTCTGGCCCTTGCAGGTTGCATGGCCGTCTCTCTCGCCGCCTGCGGCGGTTCTGCCTCCACTTCCACCGCTGCTTCGGAGTCCACGGCTCCCGCAGAGTCCACCTCTGCTGCAGAGTCTGCTGCTGAGTCCGCAGCCGAGAGCGTTACCGAGGCCACTCAGGGCGGTAAGATCGGCGTCTGCATCTACAAGTTCGACGATGCTTTCATGACCACCTACCGTAATGCGCTGCAGGAGATCCTCGAGGGCAAGGGCTACGAGGTCACCATCGTCGACGGCAACAACGACCAGGCCAAGCAGAACGAGCAGATCAACACCTTCATCACCCAGGGCGTTGACGCACTGATCATCAACCCCGTTATGACCTCCGCTGCCGACCAGATCATCTCCACCGTCAAGGGTGCCGATGTTCCCACCGTCCTGATCAACCGTGAGCCCACCGCCGATCAGATGTCCGCTTATGACAAGCTGGTCTACGTCGGCTGCGACGCTGCTCAGTCCGGCACCTTCCAGGGCGAGCTGATCCTCGACACCGAGAACAAGGGCGACATCAACGGCGACGGCAAGGTTTCCTACATCATGATTCAGGGCGACCCCGAGAATATCGATGCTCAGCTGCGTACCGAGTACTCCGTCAAGGCTCTGACCGATGCCGGCGTTGAGGTTGAGCAGCTTGACCTGCAGCGCGGTGACTGGGACCGTAACAAGGGCCAGGAAATCTGCCAGAACGACCTTGCCAAGTACGGCGATCAGATCGAGGTTGTCTTCTGCAACAACGATGACATGGCTATCGGCGCTCTGCAGGCTATTCAGGCTGCCGGCCGCACCGTCAACAAGGACATCTACCTCGTCGGTGTTGACGCTCTGGACGCTGCCAAGAACGAAGTTGCCAACGGCAACATGACCGGTACCGTTCTGAACGACGCTAAGGGTCAGGCTACGCAGGCTGTTGCTTCCATGGAGGAGCTGCTGGGCGGCAAGACCTTCGAGGCTAACCACCAGAGCGTCTACGTTGACTACGTCAAGGTTACCCCTGACAACGTCAAGGACTTCCAGTAATTAAAAAAAGCCACAGCTTAAACCAGAACAACCGGGGTGCGTGTGCGCAGGCGCACGCACCCTTTTTTCGTGAAAAGGTTACAAAAGATTAAAGGGGGCCAGCGAATTGTCAGAGTACCGCTTGGAGATGTGTGATGTCGTCAAGACGTTCCCCGGCGTCAAGGCACTGAATCACGCACAGCTGAAATTGAAACCCGGCACCGTCCATGCGCTGATGGGAGAGAACGGCGCGGGCAAGTCTACCTTGATGAAGTGCATGTTTGGTATCTACCACATGGACGAAGGCAAGGTCATTTATGAGGGACAGGAGGTCCAGATCAAGGGCCCGCTTGATGCACTGAACCGCGGCATTGCGATGGTGCACCAGGAGCTGCAGCCCATCCCGGAACGCTCCATAGGCGAGAATATCTACGTTGGGCGCTATCCCACCAAGAAATACGGACCCGTCACCGTTATCGACCATGACAAAATGTATGAGGATGCGGCCAAGGTCCTGAAGGAAGTCCATCTGAATTATGATCCGCACGCAAAGCTCGGAACCTTGAGCGTTTCCCAGATGCAGCTGGTTGAGATCGCCAAGGCGGTCTCCGCAGACTGCAAGGTGCTGATCCTCGACGAGCCGACCTCCTCGCTGACGGCAGCTGAGGTCGAGGCACTGTTCACCATCGTGAACGAGCTGCGCGCCAAGGGCGTCTCCATCGTCTACATCAGCCACAAGATGGATGAAATTCTTCGCATCAGCGACGAAGTCACGATCATGCGCGACGGCCAGTACATCGGCACCTGGGAGGCCAAGGAACTGACCACCGATATGATCATCACCAAGATGGTCGGACGTGAGCTGTCGAACCTCTACCCGCCGCGCTCGAATACGCCCGGTGAGGTCGTGTTTGAGGTCAAGGACTTCACGTCCATCAACCCCAAGAGCTTCCGTCACGTCAACTTCAACGTCCGCAAAGGCGAGATCCTCGGCGTTGCGGGTCTGGTCGGTGCCCAGCGCACCGAGCTGATGGAGGGTCTGTTCGGTCTGCGCTGCCACACGTCGGGCACCATCACCTATAAGGGCAAGGAACTGACAATCAACCAGCCGCAGGACGCCATCAAAAACGGCATCGCCATGCTGACCGAGGACCGCCGCGCCACCGGTATTCTGGGTGTGCTTTCCATTGCGGATAACGTCTCCATTGCATCGCTGAACAAGTATCTGATTGGCGGCATCATGCTGGACGACAACAAAATCGAAAAGCTCGTGCAGGATAATGTCGCCAAGCTGTCCATCAAGACGCCGTCCTCCAAAACGCAGATTCAATCGCTGTCCGGCGGTAACCAGCAGAAGGTGCTGATTGCCCGCTGGCTGGCCAACGACCCCGATGTTTTCATCATGGACGAGCCGACCCGCGGTATCGACGTCGGTGCAAAGTATGAAATTTACTGCATCATCGCCGAGATGGCCAAACAGGGCAAGAGCATCATCATGATCTCCTCCGAAATGAGCGAGCTGATCGGCATGTCTGACCGCATCATGGTCATGTGCGATGGCCGCTGCACCGGCTTTATCGACGGTGATAAGGCGAACCAGGAGAACATCATGACGCTGGCTACCCAGTTTGAATAAGGAGGAATCCGAAAATGGAGAAAAAATTCGACTTAAAAAAATTCCTGTCCAATAACGCGATCATTATTCTGATCATTTTGCTGGCCCTCTTCGTCGGCTGCACGACCCAGAACTTCTTTACCGAGACAAACGGCAAAAACCTGCTGCTGAACGTCGCCCCGCGTTTCATCATCGCCTGCGGCGTTTCGGGATGCCTGATTACCAAGGGCACTGACCTGTCCGCCGGCCGCCAGGTCGGCCTGGCCGCCTGCTTCTCCGCCATGCTGCTGCAGAGCGTTGACTACTCTGCCCGCATGCTGCCCTGGCTGCCCGATATTCCGTGGCCTGTGGCCCTGCTGATCGTCATGGCGATCATGGCCTGCTTCGGTGCCATCAACGGCTGCATTATCGCATTCCTGAAGGTTCCTCCTTTCATCGCTACGCTGGGTATGCAGACCATCGTTTACGGCCTGTGCTCCGTCATCACCAACAACCAGCCCATGGGCGGTTACAAGCAGAGCTACCTGACCGTTGCCAGCGGCACGCTGGGCCCCATCCCGTTCCTGGCCATCTTTGCGCTGATCGTCGGCATCTTCTTCTGGTTCCTGTACAATAAGACCCGTCACGGCAAGTACATGTACGCCATCGGCGGCAACGAGAACGCCGCTCAGGTTGCCGGTGTCAACGTCACCGCGTCCCTGATCCGCATCTACATCCTGGCCTCCTGCATGTATGCTCTCGGCGGCTTCCTCGTCGGCGCAAAGGCCGGCGGCGCTTCCACCAACACCGGCAACGGCTATGAGCTGGAAGCTATCGCAGCCTGCACCATCGGCGGCGTTTCCACCAACGGCGGCGTCGGCAAGGTCTCCGGCGTTCTGGTCGGCGTTCTGGTCTTTGAAGTCCTGAAGATTTGCCTGCAGTTCCTCGGCGTCGACCCCGCTTACACCTACATTGCACAGGGCCTTGTCATCGTCATCGCCGTTGCCCTTGACCTGCGCAAGTACCTGGCGAAGAAGTAATATGGAAGAAGAAAAAACCACCTCTGAAACGCAAAAGTCCGATTCCCACCCGGATCACAGCCAACTGAACGCCTTTGAGAATTTCTATGAGAAGTTCCGCAAAGTGCCGCTGAAATACATTGATGTCTTTATCGGCGTCTGTGTTGCCGCACTGGTCATTGTTGTGCTGGTCGGGATACTGAAAAGCAAGGGAATATTGTAAAAAGCGTGCCTCCCACAGAAACGCTCTGTGGGAGGCACGTCTTTTATTTTACCGTTCAGGGGCCGGGCATACCCGGCCCGCGGCCTTGCGGAAGGCAGCCGCCCTGCATCGCAGACACTCCGGGAAAACCGTAGGGGAGGGATTCATCCCTCCCCTACAAACCGGCCCGGAAGCAGGCATCACTTTTTAACGATTTTTTTCTTCTTCCGCACGCTGTACCCAAAGCTGCCCAGTTTTCTTCCCAGCGCCAGATAATCTCCGTGGCTGTAGACGATCAGCTTCGCCTTGTTCAGGCACAGCTTGCCACTCTCGTCCAGCAGCCGCTCGTCCACATCCACAGCGACGCACTCGGCCAGAAACAAATCATGCGAACCCAGCGGAATGACCTGCGTGACCTTGCACTCCAGATTCACGGGGCTTTCCTCCACCAACACCGTGCCGACCTTGGCCGCAGGGACAGCGGTCAGGTGCATGGCAGCGAACTTGTCCACGTCGCGCCCGCTCTTGACGCCGCACCAGTCGATGGCGCGGACAAGGCTCTCGGTGGGCAGGTTCACGACGAACTCGCCGCTTTCTTTAATTAGATGGTGGCTGTACCGCTCGGGCCGCACGCTGATGGACAGCATCGGCGGCTGGGTGCAGATCGTGCCGGTCCAGCCCACCGTGATCAGGTTCGGCTTCTCCGGGGCCCCGCAGCTGACCAGTACGGGCGGCTCCGGGTTCAGCAGGGTAGACCCCTTCCATACCTGTCGGCTCATTGCGCATCCTCCTTGATCTCGCCAAAGTTTGGCGTTGCATCGCTGATAATATACCGCGGGCGGTGCTTGGATTCCAGATAAATTTTACCGATGTACTCCCCGATAACGCCCAGACAGATCAGCTGCACGCCCGACACAAAGCAGATGATGCTTGTCATCGACGCCCAACCGGACACGGTCAGGCCGAGCGCGGCCTCGATGACGGCCCACAGCACGCCGATAAAGCTGACGAGCGCCACAAACACGCCGAAGCCTGTGATGAATCGGATGGGTTTGATGGACAGGCTCGTGATGCCGTCAAACGCCAGCGCCAGCATTTTGGACAGAGGATAGTGGCTCTCGCCCGCCATGCGCTCATGGCGCTCGTAGGTCACGCAGGTGGACTTGAAGCCGACCAGCGGCACCATGCCGCGCAGGAACAGGTTGACCTCCCTGAACCGGGCAAACTCCTCCAGCACGCGGGCGCTCATCAGGCGGTAGTCCGCGTGGTTAAAGACGACCTCCGCGCCCATGGCGTTGAGGATTTTATAGAAGCTCTCCGCGGTAAAGCGTTTAAAAAACGTGTCTGTCTCGCGCTTGCTGCGCACGCCGTACACGACGTCGCAGCCGTCGCGGTAGGCGTCCACCATGGCGTCCATCGCGTTGATGTCGTCCTGCCCGTCGCAGTCGATGGAAATCGTAATGTCGCAGCGGCTTTTGGCCTCCATCAGGCCCGCCAGCACGGCATTCTGGTGGCCGCGGTTGCGGCTCTGGCAGATGCCGACGTAATGCTCGTCACTGGCGGCCAATTCGTTGATGATTTCCCAGGTCCGGTCCTTCGAGCCGTCGTTCACAAACAGCACGCGGCTTTCCGGGCTGATCTTGCCCGCCGCGGCCAAATCGTTAATTTTCTGCAAAAACATCGGCGCAGTGATGGGTAAAACCTCCTGCTCATTGTAGCAGGGGATGACGATGTACAAAATCGGGTCGGTACGGTTGTTCATACAAATAACCTCAACATGTTAAAATTGCGGGCAGACGGCGTGCAGCCGCTCGGGGTCGGGCAGCTTAAAGCTGCCGCGGAACAGTTCGATCAGCCCTTCGTCCTGCATACGGCTCAGCTCGCGGGAGAGCGCGCTGCGGTCACAGTTCAAAAACGCGGCCAGCTCAGTGCGGGTCATGGCGGTGGAAAACGTATCCGCGCCGCACCGCTCGCGCTGTTCCAGCAGCCACATGCAGATGCGCCCGCGCAGGCTCTTGCAGCAAATCAGCTCCAAACGACGGTCCAGCGCAAAATATTTGTCGCTGATGGTCTCCAGCCAGTTCTGCAGCAGCTTCAGGTGTGCGCTGTGCAGCGCGGCGCAGGGGCGCAGCAGTGCCTCGCAGGGAAGATACAGTGCCAGACAGGCCTCGGCGGCGGAGACATTGACGGGGCTGCGGCTGCGCCCGCCCGCCAGCACGTCGGCAAAGACGCCGCCCGGCCCCATACGGGCCATGACGACGGTAGAGCCGTCGGCCAGCGGTTTGCTTGCCGTGATAGCACCTTCCAGCACAAGGCCGACTTCGTGGGTCTCGTAGCCCGCCATCAGCAGCAGCTCGCCTTTGGCGTAGCGGCGCACCCGCGGCGCAAAGCAGGCCATCAGCGTGTCCAGCTCGGCGTCCGTCATGCCGCGCAAAAGGCTTGTGCGGCGCATCGTTTCGTAGTAGGGTGTGTAGTCCATACAGCTCCTTGCAAACGGTTGAAAAAGGTATCTGTTGCACGGGCAACAGACAATTCATATTTATTATAGTATAGTAGGGCCGCAAAAGCAACAAGGAGGATAAGATTTTTATGAAACTGAAACGTATTTTCGCCGCTGTAACGGCGTTTGCTTTGTGCGCCTCTCTGGCAGGCTGCGGCGCGACCGCGACTGTGAGCGAGTCTGCCGCAGAATCTGCCGTTGAATCCGCCGCCGAGGCAACCCCTGCCGTTACCGAGGCCCCCGCTACTGAAGAAACCGCCGATGCATCCGAGGTCGCCCTGCGCATCGCGGGCCTGAAGGGCCCCACGACGATGGGCCTCGTCAACCTGATGAGCGATGAGGTCGCCTCCAACTACAACTTCACGATGTACGGCGCTGCCGATGAAATCGTGCCGCTGCTGGTCAAGGGTGATCTGGACGCCGCCGCTGTGCCCGCCAACCTCGCCGCCACGCTCTACAACAAGACGAACGGTGCAGTGGAAGTTGCCTGCATCAACACGCTGGGCGTGCTCTACATCGTCGAGAACGGAGAGACCGTCAACTCTGTCGGGGATCTGAAGGGCCAGACCATCGTCACCACCGGCAAGGGCGCTACCCCCGAGTACGTTCTGCGTTACGTCCTGACCGAGAACGGCGTTGACCCCGACAGCGACGTTACCATCGAGTATTGCAGCGAGGCCACCGAGGCCCTGAGCAAGGTCCAGGCGGGCGAAGCCACCATCGCCATGCTGCCTCAGCCCTTCGTCACCAGCGCCATGTCCCAGGTCGAGGGTCTGCGCGTTGCGCTTGACATGAACGAGGAATGGCAGAAGGTCGCCGGCTCCAAGCTGGTCACCGGCGTTCTGGTCGTCCGCAAGGATGCCGTTGAGAACGACCCTGAGGCTTTTGCCGCCTTCATGGATGGCTATGCCGCCAGCGTCGAGGCCGCAAACTCTGACCTCGAGGGCACCGCAGCCCTCTGCGAGCAGTACGGCGTTGTCGCCAAGGCTGCGCTGGCCCAGAAGGCTCTGCCGCAGTGCAACATTGTTTTTGAGACCGGCGACGAGATGAAGACCGACCTCGAGACCTACTTCAAGGTTCTGTACGCCGCCGACCCCGCCAGCGTGGGCGGCGCCCTGCCTGCCGACGACTTCTACTATGCAGGCTAAATCCCCCCGCAGAGGCGGATGCTCGCATCAACCCGCCGCTGCTGCTGCGGGCGGATGCAAGCATCCGCCCCAGCAAACGCCGCTGTGGCAAAAGGCTGCCGCCATCCTTGTGTGGATTCTGATTTGGCAGCTTGCCGCCATGGGGCTGGGACACGGCGGGCTGTTTCTGGCTACGCCCCTGCAGACACTGGGAGCGCTGGCACAGCTGGCACCCACAGCTGCATTCTGGCAGCGCATCGTGTTCAGTGCGCTGCGCATAATGGCGGGCTTCCTGCTGGCAGCAGCAGGGGGCCTGCTTCTTGGCGCAGCGGGCGCACGTTGGCACGGGGTACGGGTGTTCATTGACCCTGCCATGCAGCTGATCCGCGCCATGCCCGTCGCCAGCTTTGTCATTCTGGCGCTGCTCTGGGTGCGCAGTGCGAACCTGTCGGTCATCGTCAGCTTTACCCATGTGCTGCCCGTCGTCTATGCGGGCGTGCTGGGCGGCATTGCCGACACCGACCCGAAGCTGCTGGAAATGGCGAAGGTCTACCGCCTGCCGCTCACCGCGCGGCTGCGGTACATCTGGCTGCCAGGCATCTTCCCGTCCTTCTGCGAGAGCTGCATCGCCGCTATGGGCATGTGCTGGAAGAGCGGCGTCTCCGCCGAGGTCATCGGTCTGCCGGACCACAGCGTGGGCGACGCGCTCTACCGCGCGAAGATCACCCTGTCCACGCCGGATGTGTTCGCGTGGACGCTCGTTATCGTGCTGCTGTCGGCGGCGCTGTCCGCGGCAGCGGCGGCCCTGCTGCGCGCGGCCAAGACACGTCTTTGCGGGGAGGTGCGCGTGTGAGCATTGTGATAACCGACCTCTGCAAAAGCTTCGGCAGTACGCCGGTTTTGCAGCACTTTACCTGGACGGTGGACCGCCCCATGGTGCTGATGGGCCGCTCCGGCTGCGGCAAGACCACGCTGCTGCGCATCCTGCTGGGACTGGAGTCCGCGGACTCCGGCACAGTGACCGGCGTCGAAACGCCCGCCGCCGTCTTTCAGGAGGATCGCCTCTGCCCGCAGCTGACTGCCGCCGCCAACCTGACGCTGACCGGCCACGGCCTGACGCCGCAGGATGCCGAGCGTGAGCTGCGCACCCTTGGCTTTACGGATGCCGAGCTGGCGCTGCCTGCGGCGCGGCTCTCCGGCGGGCAGAAGCGCCGTGCCGCTCTGCTGCGCGCGCTGCTCTGCCGCGATGCGAAAACGCTCTTGCTGGACGAGCCCTTCACCGGCATGGATGCCGAGCTTGTCGAGGACGCCGTCGCCGCCACAAAACGGCTGGCGGGGGAGCACCCCACGATCCTCGTCACCCATGACCGCACCGCCGCCGACCTGCTCGGCTGGCCGGTGAGAGAAGTATAAAAGTACAAAAATAACGCACACGCGGAAATTTTCCGCGTGTGCGTTTTTTGCTGAGCCAAAAGGCTTCCCCCCCTCGGGGGAAGCTGTCACCGCAGGTGGCTGATGAGGGCGGATTCTCCCGCGGCAGCCCGTTACCGGGCAATTCCGGGAGCTCTGCCCTCATCCGGCCCTTGCGGGCCACATTCCCCCCTCAGGGGAGGCTTTGCTTATATCAATTCCTCCAATATCGCATTCTGCACGACCATCCCGGCGGGCGTCAGGCGGAACACCTCTCCGTCCCACACGGCGTACCCGTGCCCGACGCACTGCCGCATAAAGACGCGCTGTGCCGCCGTAAACCGTCCGCCGCGGCGTTCATACGCAGGGATATTCAGCCCGCTGACCAGCCGTAGCTGCATCAACAGATAATCCTCCGACGTGCAGTCGCCCTCGCGCTGCTCGGCCACGGTACCCGCGATAAATCCCTGCACGTCGTCGGGCCAGAACTGCCGCACATTGCCCACACAGCTGTGGGCGGCAGGGCCGACGCCCCAATAATCGCTGCAGTTCCAGTACAAAAGATTGTGCCGCCCCTCGTGGCCCGGGCGGGCAAAGTTGCTGATCTCATACTGCCGGTAGCCTGCGGCCTCGAGCTGCTGCACGGCATACAGGTAAAAATCTGCCGCCGCGTCGCCGTCGGGCAGACCCGCGGGCGGATTGCGGTAAAACGCCGTGCCCGGCTCTACCTTTAATAAATAGGCTGAAATATGCGTGCAGCCGCCGTCCCGCAGCAGGGCCAGCGTGCGGTCAAATTCAGCGTTTGTGTACTCCGGCAGCGCCAGCATGATGTCGCCGCAAATTTCAGGAAAGCCCGCCTCCCGCGCCCATGCCAGCGCCTGCGCGGCCCCGGCGGCGGTGTGGGTGCGGCCCAACCGGCGCAGCTGCGCGTCGTCGGCGCTCTGCACGCCAAAGCTGATGCGGGTCACGCCTGCTGCCCGGAAGCCCCGCAGCGTCTCCGGTGTGACAACATCGGGGTTGGCCTCCAGCGTGATCTCCGCGCCGGGCAGGGGATTGGCAGCCTCGATCAAAGCCGCCGCCTGCGCGGGCACCAGCAATGCCGGGGTGCCGCCGCCAAAGTACAGCGTGTCGGGGCGGCGGGTGTTTTTCGCCAGTTCCCGCAGCAGCGCGTCCACGTAGCTCTGCGGCACGCCGCGCGCACCGGGGGCCGAATAAAAATCGCAGTAGCGGCATTTTGCCTTGCAGTAGGGAATGTGCAGATAGATGCCGAACGGTGTTGCTTCAGACATGGTGTACCTTATGCTTCCGGGATGCCGTCCTTGAAGAAGCACAGCATCTGATTTTCAAAAAAGTTGACGCGCTCATGCACGTATTTGGGGTAGAGCTTCCACTGCTTAGGACAGGTCAGGCGGTTGTAAATCGCAGCCTGACCCTTGGGCGGGGCGTACTCGTCCATCAGACAGGTACCCAGCAGCACCTCGGCACGGCAGAGCGGTGCGAAATTCGCTGCATCCAACTCGTCGTATCCGGGCAGACCAAGACCGGCAAAATCTCCCGGCAGCGGATTCAGCGCTGCGCAGCGGGACACTGCAGGGCAGAGCGACGCTGCCAGCAGCGCCAGTCCGCCGCCGAAGCCCTCGCCAAACGTGTACACGCGGCCTGTATCCACCCACGGCAGCGCGAGCGCGGCCTTTGCCACGGCCAGCGCGTCGAGATAGCGCTGGCGGAACGCCGCCTGTGCGGGCTGCATCTTCCAATCCTCCCGGAACGGCTCGGCCTCCGGCGCGACAACGCCGAAGCCCAGCGCCAGAAACCGCGTTATATGGTGCCAGCCGCGCACGCCGCGGTTCAGGTCGTGGTACATCAGCAGCAGCGGATGCACGCCGTCTGCGGCGGGGCGGATGACCCGGGCCGTGACGCTGCGCCCGTCAAAGGTGACGGTCAGCCGCTCGTACACGCCGCAGGGGTTGCCGAACGCGACGGGTGCACAGCTTACCGCGGGGTGCAGTGCCGCCGCAGTCTCCTGCCAGCGCTGCGCAAAATCAGCGGGGGCCTGTGCCTGCCCGGTGTAGCTGCGCAAAAATGCCTTTTGCTCGGTGATGGTCATAGCACAGCCTCCTTGCTGGTGAAAAAGTCCAGCAGCATATCGTCAAATTCCGGGATCTCCTCATGCCCGTACCCGGGAAAGAGATACCGCTTCTTGGCGCAGTGCAGATTGTTGTACACGGCGCACTGGGTCTGCGGCGGGCAGATAACGTCATCCAATCCCGTGCCGAACAGCACCGGGCAGCGGACCATCGGCGCAAAGTTTTTGCTGTCAATGTAGCCCAGCTGGCGGAACCACCGGTCCTGCTGGTGCTCGTCGGCGTCAAACCAGCGGGCGTAGTAGCGCAGCCCCTCATAGGCGATCTCGTCCGCGCCAAGGTCCCACACGAGCTTGAAATCGCTCAAAAACGGGTAGAGGATGGCCGCGCGGTCAATAAGTTCCGGGTTCAGCGCCGCACAGGCCAGACCCAGCCCGCCGCCCTGCGAACCGCCGTTGACAAAGACACGGCTCGTGTCGATGCCGTCCAGCTCCCGCACCAGGCGGCAGAGGATGCGGATGTTCTGGTGCAGCCGCACATAGTACATCCGCTCCGGCGGGCCGTCCAGCCCGGCAATGATATGCCCGGACACGGTGGTGCCCAAAAAGCCGCCGACATCCTCACTGTAGCCGGCCTGACCGGGGCAGTCCATGGCGATCAGCGCCATGCCCATGCCCGCGAACGACGCCTGCTCGGCAAAGCTGCGGGATGCGCCAGGGTAGCCGTGAAACTGCAGAACCAGCGGCATCGGCTCGCTCCGGCGCGGGCGTAAAAACTTTGCGTAAAGGCGTGCGCCCTCCATGCCGGTGAACCACAGGTCCAGAAACTCGCAGCTGTCCCAGCTCGGGACCTCCTGCGCCTGGGTGACGGTGTAGTGCAGCGGCACCGCGTCAGCCTCGGCCATCCGCGCCTGCCAGAAGCTCTCAAAATCGTCGGGGCGCGGGGTGGCACCGTAGTAACCGCCCAGGGCCTCGATTTCGGCTGCTGTCATAAAAATCACATCCCTTTATATAAATGTAAACGGAAAGCATTATTTGCTATTATAGCACAGAAAGCACTGCCTGACTATAGCTTTAAAAAGAAGCAAATTTCACAATTTCTTGATGATTTACGGTGAAAAACACGCTATAATACTGCCTAGAGAAAGGGGATTGCAACTATGAATCGCAATTATTCTGATATTTCGTATGCGGAAAGCCCCTTTGGTACGCTTTCCGAGTTTATGTCCAAGACCTTCGGCTGGATGTTTGCCGGTCTGCTGGTCACGTTCCTGGTCGGCATCGGCGCAGTGACGACGGGGCTGATCTACCCGCTCATCACCTCGGGCCTGTTCATCCTGACCTCCATCGCGGAGCTGGTGCTGGTGTTCGTGCTGTCGGCCCGGGTGCAGACGCTGCAGCCGTCCACGGCCACGGGCATCTTCTTCGCCTACGCGGTGCTCAACGGCCTGAATCTGAGCTCCATCTTCCTCGCGTATGACTTCGGCAGCCTGATTTTGGCGTTCCTCGTCGGTGCGGTCTACTTCGGCGTTATGGCGGTGTACGGCAACGTCACCAACCGTGACCTGACCGGCTGGGGACCCAAGCTCATGGGCGGTCTGGTTGCCCTGATCGTCTGCGGCCTGGTGGGCGGGCTGTTCAGCCTGTTTGGCTTTGGCTTCGGCATCATGGACCTTGTGCTCTGCGCCGTCGGCCTGCTGATCTTCATGGGCCTGACCGCCTATGACACCCAGATGCTGAAATACTACTACTCCTACTTCGGCGGCGACGCGGCCATGCTGCACAAGTCCTCCATCATCGGTGCGCTGAACCTCTACCTTGATTTCATCAACATCTTCCTGTATATCCTGCGTATGCTGGGCCGCAGAAGCAACGATTAAAAAATCCTAAAATAATTTCAAAAAACCGCTTGACATTTGAAAAACGGTTTGCTATAATAAATGGCGTCGTCAGGAGCGCACGAAACACAAACGCTTTGGAGCGACGCCAGCTATGGGGGATTAGCTCAGCTGGGAGAGCGCTTGCATGGCATGCAAGAGGTCACCGGTTCGATCCCGGTATTCTCCACCACAAAGACCTGTCAGAGAAATCTGACAGGTCTTTTTTTTAGTTTAATAGTTTAAATATGCGGATATGCGCAAAAATCAAAACCCGTCGATCAGCCGCTCGGCAATGGGGGAGATGAACAGCACAAAAAACAGTACGCCAAGCCCCGTGATAAGGCTGGCTGCGTCGCCGCCGATGTACCACCCCAGTGGGAAGGTGAGCAGCAGAAGCCCGGGCACGGCAAAGCAGTTCAGCAAAAACGCGGCAAACTCCCCGCGGCTGAACATCCACCAGACCTCAATGGGCTTATAGGGGCTGCGCTCCGGCGGCGGATGGTGCCAGCGGCGGCGGTCCACGCCGACAAGGCGCAGATGCTGCGTGTACAGCTGGACAAGGCCGCACACAAAGACCCCGATGAAATAAATGCTGATCCAAATGACCATCCCGGCACCCCCGTCGCTCCCGTTGGAAACACTTCACAGTATCGTCTCTGCCTGTATCATAGCACGTTAAAAACACACCTGCAACGATAAATTTTCAAAAACCCCTTGCAATTTGCGCCGGGGTATGGTACTATACTAAGGCAATACACACGCATTGCGCTGTTTTTTTGTGCCTTTTTTGCGGTAACACGTCAAAAGGGTTAGAAAACAGAAACCCCGCAGTGCGGAGGGTACAAACTAAATTTTTTGGAGGAAACAAACAATGGCAGTCGTATCTATGAAACAGCTTCTCGAGGCCGGTGTCCACTTCGGCCACCAGACCCGCCGCTGGAACCCCAAGATGGCTAAGTACATCTTCACCGAGCGCAATGGTATCTACATCATTGACCTGCAGAAGACCGTGAAGAAGCTCGATGAGGCTTACAACTTCGTCCGCGACACCGCTGCACAGGGCGGCGAGATCCTGTTCGTCGGCACCAAGAAGCAGGCTCAGGAGTCCATCCGTGACGAGGCTACCCGCTGCGGCATGCACTATGTCAACGCTCGCTGGCTGGGCGGCATGATGACCAACTTCCGCACCATCCGTAAGCGCATCGACCGTATGGAGCAGCTCAAGACCATGCAGGAGGACGGCACGTTCGACCTGCTGCCCAAGAAGGAAGTCGTCAAGCTCGAGCTCGAGATGGCCAAGCTGGACAAGTACCTGGGCGGCGTCAAGAACATGAAGGCTCTGCCGAAGGCTATGTTCATCGTTGACCCCCACAAGGAGCGCATCGCTGTCTCCGAGGCCCGCAAGCTGAACATCCCCATTGTTGCTATCGTTGATACCAACTGCGATCCCGATGAGATCGACTACGTCATCCCCGGCAACGACGACGCTATCCGCGCTGTCAAGCTGATCTCCGGTGCCATGGCCAGCGCTGTGCTGGAGGGCAAGCAGGGCGTTCAGGACGCTCCCGCCGCCGAGACCAAAGAGGATTGATTTATTCCCTACAATTCAGAAAGGACATTGAGCACTATGGCTATTTCTGCAAAAGACGTTATGGAGCTGCGTAAGCAGACCGACTGCGGCATGATGGAGTGCAAGAAGGCACTGACCCAGGCTGACGGCGACTTCGAGAAGGCTATCGAGATCCTGCGCGAGCAGGGCCTGGCTGCTGCCAACAAGAAGGCTGGCCGCATCGCCGCCGAGGGCATGGTCTATGCCGTTTCTTTCGACAACTGCGCTGTTGTCGTTGAGGTCAACGCCGAGACCGACTTCGTCGCCAAGAACGACAAGTTTGTTGACTTCACCAAGAACCTGGCCAAGGTCGTTGCTGACGAGAACCCCGCCGATGTTGAGGCCCTGATGGCCTGCAAGATGGGCGACGGCACGGTTGACGATGCCCTGAAGGCTCTGATCCTCGTCATCAAGGAGAACATCAAGGTTCGCCGCTTTGCCCGCTATGAGGGCCACTGCGCTGCCTACGTCCATGGCGGCGGCACCCACGGCGTCATCGTCAAGTTCGAGACCTCTGACGACGTCGCTGCCAAGCCCGAGTTCGCTGCCTTCGGCAAGGACATCGCCATGCAGGTCGCTGCTGCTAACCCCAGCTACCTGAACGAGTCCGACGTGCCCGAGGACGTTCTGGCCAAGGAGAAGGAGATCGTTCTGGCTCAGATGGCCAACGATCCCAAGACTGCCAATAAGCCCGACGCTATCAAGGAGAAGATGGCTATCGGCAAGCTGGGCAAGTTCTACAAGGAAGCCTGCCTGGTCGACCAGGCCTTCATCAAGGACGGCGGCATGGACGTCAAGAAGTACGTTGCCGACACCGCGAAGGCTCTGGGCGGCGACATCAAGATCGTTTCCTTCACCCACTTCACCAAGGGCGAGGGCCTGGAGAAGCGCAACGAGGACTTCGCTGCTGAAGTTGCTGCTGCCATCAAGGGCTGATGTAACCATATAAGGCATTGACCGCCTGCGCACCGCGCAGGCGGTTTTTGGTTGGTGAGACGTATGAATAATCTGAACAGACAGTCATGGACCGCGCTGGCCGCGCAGAATGCTGCTTATCTGGCTTCTCTGGGCAAGTGATCTCTGCTTCTGGACATCTGAAATAAAAATTCCCGGGCCGTGAAAGCGGTCCGGGATTTTTTTGTGCCATACGTAAAATCAGAGAAAAGCTTACTGCTCACGGAACGTCAGCTGGTCGTCGGTCATCGTATCGACGATGGCCAGGCTGGCCAGCTTGTAGCCGGCAGCGCGCAGCTCGGCGCCGCCCGGCTGGAAGCCCTTCTCAATGCAGATGCCGATGCCGCCGACGGTCGCACCTGCCTGCGCGCAGACATCCAGCAGACCCTTCATGGCCTTGCCGTTGGCGAGGAAGTCGTCCAGAATCAGCACCTTGTCAGAGGGGGAGAGAAACTTCTTGGACAGCGTGATGTCATAATCACGGCCATAGGTGTAGGAATGAACGGTGGAGGTGTAGACCTCGCCGTCAATGTTCTTGCTCTTGGCCTTCTTGGCAAAGACGACAGGCACGTTGAAATGCCGCGCGGTCATGCAGGCGATGGCGATGCCGGATGCCTCGATGGTCAGAATCTTGTTGATGCCGTCGTCCTTGAAGATGCGGTAGAACTCCTCGCCGACCTTGTCCAGCAGGTCTACGTCCAGCTGGTGGTTCAGAAAGCAGTCGACCTTCAGGACATTGCCGGGACGAACCTGGCCTTCCTGCATAATACGTTCCTCCAAAAGTTTCATCTGCGATGATGCCCCTTTCACAAACTCAGTTTCACTCTATTATGACAAATTATGGCGGATTTTGCAAGCCCTTTATCCCAAAAAGTCTTACTAAAATGTCAACAGGTAAAGCTGATAATATTTTGTAACCAAAATTTGTGAAACTTCCCCATAAAGCGGTCAAAAAGCATAGAAAACGCTGTTGATTTGGTTTATTGCATTTTTGTAAACAAAAGCTTATAATTTAGTCAATGAAGCGGCACGGGGTTGTGCGAACCCGTTATGTGCCGTTGCTTTATTTCTAGGAGGGAACACTATTATGAAAAAACTCGTTAGCTCTGTGCTGGCGGCTTCCATGGTCTTGAGCCTGGCCGCCTGCGGATCTTCCGCATCCACCGATACGGCATCCTCCTCTGAGGCTGCCTCCACCTCCACCGCTGCCACTGCCGAGGCAACCGGTGAGGGCTCCGGCGCTTACACCGGCACCCCCATCAAGATCGGCGGCATCGGCCCCGTCACCGGCGGCGCTGCCGTGTATGGTCAGGCTGTCAAGAATGCTGAGGAGCTGGCCGTCAAGGAGATCAACGCCGCAAACGGCAGCGACGTCTTTGATTGGAAGTTCGAGGACGATGAGCATGACGCCGAGAAGAGCGTCAACGCCTACAACACCTTGAAGGACTGGGGCCTGCAGGTCCTGGCTGGTCCTGTTACCACCACCCCGTCCATTGCCGTTGCCGCCGAGACCGCCAATGACAACCTGTTTATGATGACGCCTTCCGCTTCTGCGCCCACTGTCATCGAGAGCGGCGACAATGTGTTCCAGATCTGCTTTACCGACCCCAACCAGGGCGTTGCTTCTGCTGACTACATCGCCGACAACAAGCTCGGCACCAAGGTCGGCATCATCTATGACTCCTCTGACGCCTACTCCTCCGGTATCTATGAGAAGTTCAAGGCTGAGGCTGCTGCCAAGAACCTCGAGATCGTTACCGCTGAGGCATTTACCGCTGATAACAAGTCCGACCTGTCCACCCAGGTTGCCAAGTGCCAGGAGGCCGGTGCTGATCTGGTTTTCCTGCCCATCTACTATCAGGAGGCCTCCCAGATCCTGATCGCTGCCAACAAGAGCGGCTATGAGCCTGTCTTCTTCGGCTGCGACGGCATGGACGGCATCCTCTCCATTGATGGCTTCGACACCTCTCTGGCCGAGGGCCTGATGCTGCTGACTCCGTTCGCTGCGGACGCCCAGGATGAAAAGACCCAGGCATTCGTCTCTGCTTATAAGGAAGCCTACGGCGACACCCCGAACCAGTTCGCGGCTGACGCTTATGACGTTGTTTACGCCATCTACGAGGCTGTTCTGGCCGGCGGCCTCAACGGCGACATGGACGCTTCCGACATCTGCGATGCGCTCAAGGCTCAGTTCACCAGCATGACCTTTGACGGCCTGACCGGCGACAGCATGACTTGGGACGCTTCCGGTGCTGTTTCCAAGGCTCCTAAGGCTGTTGTCATCAAGAACGGTGCTTACGCTGCTATGTAATTCCGGTACGGCGCACGTAAACTGAATTTTCCGTTGCCAATGGGGGCTGCCGGACATAGGGTTCGGCAGCCCTTTTTGGTTTGGTAGAAGCAGGTCTCGACAAATACACTTGTTTTTTGCAGAAATACAGGATAACCCATTGTTTTGCCCGCAGATTTGTGCTACTATGGATTCATATTTTCCCGCTTACCTGCGGCATAACGATCAGCAGGGGAAAAGTTAGAGTGAGGTGTATTCCGCAATGCAATTTTTATCCTACCTGATCAACGGTATCAGTCTGGGAAGCGTTTACGCGCTGATCGCCCTGGGCTATACGATGGTCTACGGCATTGCCAAGATGTTGAACTTCGCCCACGGCGACGTTATCATGATTGGCAGCTATGTTGTGTTCTTTGCCTTTGGCTCTGCGGGTATGAACCCCGTGCTGGCCATTGTCCTTTCGATGGTCGTCTGCACCGTTCTGGGCGTTACGATCGAGCGCGTCGCCTACCGCCCGCTGCGCGAGGCCCCGTCTCTGGCCGTCCTGATTACGGCCATCGGTGTCAGCTACCTTTTGCAGCAGGTGGCCCAGCTGGCTTGGACGTCCAACCCCAAGAGCTTTACCTCTGTTGTCTCCGGGCTCAAGCCCATCAGTCTGTTCGGCGGGCAGCTGACCATCTCGGCAGAGACCGTCGTGACCATCATTGCCTGCATTGTCATCATGGTCGTGCTGATCTGGTTCGTCAATAACACCCCCGCGGGCCACGCCATGCTGGCTGTGTCGGAGGACCGCGGCGCCGCCCAGCTGATGGGCGTCAACGTCAACGCGACGATCTCGCTGACCTTTGCCATCGGCTCTGCGCTGGCCGCTGTGGCCGGTGCGCTGCTCTGCTCGTCCTATCCGACCCTGCAGCCCACCACCGGCGCCATGCCCGGCATCAAGGCGTTCGTGGCCGCGGTCTTTGGCGGCATCGGCTCTATCCCGGGTGCGTTCCTCGGCGGTATCCTGCTGGGCATCATCGAGAACTTGAGCAAGGCCTACATTTCGACCCAGCTGTCTGACGCTATCGTATTTCTTGTCCTGGTCGTGGTGCTCATTGTCAAGCCCACCGGCCTGCTGGGCAAGAAGGTCAACGTGAAGGTTTGAGGTGGCTGCTATGTTGAAAAATATGAAAAAGTCCACCAAAAGCAACGTCATTACGCTGGGCATTGTCGTCGGCTTCTATGTCCTGATTCAAATTCTGAGTGCCGCCGGTGCGCTGACAAACTCCTTCTCCGGCCAGCTCGTGCCCATCTGCGCCTATGTCATTATGGCGGTCTCGCTGAACCTGACCGTCGGTATGCTGGGTGAGCTGAGCCTCGGCCACGCCGGCTTCATGAGCGTCGGCGCGTTCTCCGGCACGCTCGTCTATGTCGTCATGTCCGAAAACGCCCCGCAGCCCCTTGCACTGCTGCTGGCCTTCGTGGTCGGCGGCGCGGTGGCAGGTCTGTTCGGCGTGCTCGTCGGCGTCCCCGTTCTGCGTCTGTCCGGTGACTACCTGGCCATCGTCACGCTGGCTTTTGGTGAGATCGTCAAGAACGTTATGAACGCCTGTTATCTGGGCGTGGATTCCCACGGCCTGCACTTCTCCCTGAAGGATTCCGCCTCCCTGAACCTGGAGGCAGACGGCAAGGTGCTGATCAACGGCGCTATGGGCATCACCGGCATCAAGAGGGCGTCCACCTTCACCATCGGCATCGTGCTGGTCATTATTACGCTGCTGGTCATTCTGAACCTTGTCAACTCCCGCGCGGGCCGCGCCATCAAGGCCATCCGCGATAACGAGATCGCCGCGCGTTCCGTCGGCATCCCCATCACGAAGTACAAGCTCATGGCGTTTGTGACCTCCGCCGTCTTTGCGGGCGTTGCAGGCGTGCTCTACGCGCTGAACTACTCCTCGCTGGTCGCGAAGAAGTTCGACTACAACACCTCGATTTTAATTCTGGTGTTCGTTGTTCTGGGCGGCATCGGCAACCTGCGCGGCTCGGTCATCGCCGCCGCCGTGCTGACCGTTCTGCCTGAGCTGCTGCGCAGCATGAACGACTACCGTATGCTGATCTACGCCATCGTGCTGATCGTGGTCATGATTTTCAACCAGAGCCCCGAAATGATTGCCCTGCGCAAGCGCCTGACCGCGCGCTTCCGCAAGGAGGATGCCGAGGGCAAGGGTGCCAAAGACAAAGAGAAAAAGGGGGTGGCGTAAATGGCACTGCTGGAGGTCAGTAACCTGGGTATTGCGTTCGGCGGCCTGCAGGCCGTTGCGCAGCTCGATCTTTCCATTGAAAAGGGTCATCTGTACGGCCTGATCGGCCCCAACGGCGCGGGCAAGACGACGGTCTTTAACATGCTGACCGGCGTCTATAAGCCCACCGAGGGCAACATCATTCTGGACGGCAAGGACATTACCGGCCAGAACCCCGAGCTTATCAGCAAGTCCGGTATTGCACGTACCTTCCAGAATATCCGCCTGTTCAATGATATGACGGTGCTGGATAACGTCAAGGTCGGTCTGCACAACCAGATCAGGTACAATATGTGGACCGGCATCCTGCGTCTGCCTGCTTACAAAGAAAAAGAGCACGAGATGAACCGCGAAGCCATGAAGCTGCTCAAAATCTTTGACCTGGACAAGGAGGCCGACTATAAGGCCAGCCAGCTGCCCTACGGCAAGCAGCGCAAGCTGGAAATTGCCCGCGCACTGGCCACGAACCCGAAGCTTCTGCTGCTGGACGAGCCCGCCGCCGGTATGAACCCCAACGAGACCGAGGAACTGATGCACACCATCCGCAGCGTGCGCGACCAGTTCGGCGTCGCCATCCTGCTCATCGAGCACGATATGAACTTTGTCATGGGCATCTGCGAGGAGATCACCGTGCTGGACTATGGCCGTGTGATTGCCCGCGGCGACGGCAAAGCCATCCGCAACAACCCGAAGGTCATTGCGGCATATCTGGGAGGTGACTGACGATGGGCGAGATGCTTTCTGTCAAAAATATCAATGTTTACTATGGCTCGATCCACGCCATCAAGGACATTTCGTTCCATGTCAATGAGGGCGAGATCGTCACCCTGATCGGTGCGAACGGCGCGGGCAAGACCACGACGATGCACGCGATCTCCGGTCTGCTGAAGCTGCAGAGTGGTGAGATCGACTACTGCGGCCAGACCATCAGTAAGATGGAGGCTCACAAGATCATCCGCCTGGGCCTGGCGCAGGTGCCGGAGGGCCGCCGCGTGTTCAGTGGCCTGACCGTGCAGCAGAACCTGCAGATGGGCGCGTACACACGCCGCGACGGCAAGGAGGCCATCCAGAATGACTTCGACATGGTCTTTGACCTGCTGCCGCGTCTGAAGGAGCGCCGCAACCAGCCCGCCGGTACGCTCTCCGGCGGCGAGCAGCAGATGCTGGCCATGGGCCGCGCACTGATGTGCAAGCCCAAAATGCTGCTGCTGGACGAGCCGTCCATGGGCCTGTCCCCGCTGCTGGTCAAGGAAATCTTCAAGATCATCCGCCAGGTCAACCGTAACGGCGTGACCGTGCTGCTGGTGGAGCAGAACGCAAAGATGGCCTTGGAGATCGCCAACCGCGCTTATGTTCTGGAGACCGGCACGATCAAGATGGAGGGCGAGGCCACCGAGCTCGCCAACAACATCGAGGTCCGCAAAGCATATCTGGGCTGCGAATAAGTGCATACTAAAAAATCCTGTGTCCGCAAAAGGACACAGGATTTTTTGTTATAAAGCCTCCCCTGTAGGGGCGAGCATTGCTCGCCCGCAGGGGAGCCACACACGTAGGGGCGGATTCCATATCCGCCCGGGCACATTGCGGCAGGAACTCAGTATTCCTTCCGCTTATAAATCCCCACGCATACCTTATAGCTCACAAAATACACCGCCAGCAGCCCCACAAACGCTGCAACCAGCCCCGTCAGCAGCACTTCGTCGGAGGCATTGAACAGCTGCATCAAATCGGGCGAGACGGAAGCGACCAGCCCAAAACAACCGCCGAGCACACCGATGATCAGAAACAACCAGCTGCGGGCCTTGACACTGTTGAAGCGATAGGACAGCGGCAGCAAAAGCGCGACCAACAGCAGTGCCATGCTGCCGCAGGCCAGCAGGGTTGCCAGACACTCGAGGGGCGGTACCTTATACACAGTGTGCCAGAACAGCAGGGGCGGCAGCACATTGTTCAGCGCCACGATCAGCACCGTATACACTGTGCCCAGCGCCAGCCCGCACAGCCCAAACAGGTATTTGCTGCCCACAAGCTGCGCGGGTGTTACGGGCAGCGTGCGGGCGTAGATGTCCCAATGGGAGTTCTCGTCAAACGAAATCGTGGAGGTGATCAGAATGGAAAATATAACGAGCAATCCATAGGCCATCCCGGTCTGCCCGGTCAGAATGCTGATGCCGCCGTAGAGGAACGCAAAAAAAAATACAGACTGTTTGTAGGAACTTGTCAGAGTGGCCCATTCTTTATACAAAAGCCCTTTCATTGTGCATCCCTCCCGCTGTAAAACCGCATAATATCATCGAGCCTTGCCGCGTCGCAGACGGCCTCCGGCAAAAGCTCCTGCACGGTGCGCCGTTCCCTGACCAGACTTTCACACCCATAGGCCCCGCGCCTGGTGAACACCACCAGCCCGGCGGGCAGGGAAGGCAGTACATCCTCGCCGCAGTGCAGCACGCCGTATTCCTGCAAAAGGTCATCCTTGTTCTCCTGAAACAGCAGCTGCCCGTTGTGCAGGTACGCGATGGAATCCGCAATCTGCTCAAGGTCCGCCGTGATGTGGCTGCTCATGACAATGCTGTGCCGCTCGTCCTGGATGAACTCCAAAAACAGGTCCAGCAGCTCACCGCGCACCACCGGGTCAAGACCGGCGGTGGCTTCGTCCAGCACCAGCAGCTCGGGGTCATGGGCCAGCGCCGCAGCCAGGCTCAGTTTTAACCGCATGCCGCGGCTGTACTCTTTGAGCTTCTTGCCTGCGTCCAGACCAAAGCGGCGCAGATGGGCGGAAAAGCTGTCCGCATTCCACCGCGCACCGTACATTCCAGCCAGACTGCGCGCGACCTGCGCGGCGGTGAAGCTCCCGTAGAAAAAGGCATCCTCAAACACAACGCCAATCTTAGCGCGAGTGGCGGCATCGGCAGGGGAGCCGCCCAACAGGTCAACCGTGCCGTCATCCGCCCGGTTGACGCCGCAGAGGATTTTCAAAAGTGTCGTCTTGCCTGCGCCGTTCTCGCCGATCAGCCCGACGATGCTGCCCGCGGGCACGGTCATATCAACCGGCCCAAGAGTAAAGTCTTTGTACTGCTTCGTGATGCCGCGTAAAGCGGCGGTGCTTGCTGCCATAGGTCAGCCCTCCCACAAAAGGCGCAGCGTCTCTGCAACCTCGTCATAGCCGATGCCGCCCAGCCGCGCGGCGTCCACCGCACCCTGCAGGCAGTCCTCGACTTTTTTTAAATGTTCTTCCCGCAGCAGGGCGGGGTTCTGGTCGGCAACAAAGCTGCCCCGGCCCTGCTGGGTCAGGATAAAGCCGTCGCGCTCCAGATCCTCATACGCGCGCTTCGTTGTGATGACGCTGATGCGCAGCTCCCTGGCTAAAAGCCGGATGCTGGGCAGTGCGTCGCCGGGGCGCAGCGCGCCGGACAGGATCTGCTGCTTGATCTGCCGCGTGATCTGCGCGTAGATCGGCTCCTGCCCGGAGTTGGAAAGATAAATCTGCATTGTCAGAAGCTCCTTGTAGTCGAACTGTACATATTCGATATTTACAGTATATACACACTATACACAGTTGTCAATAGGGAAATGTAAATATTAGAGCCTCCGGCTGGACTTACCAGAAGGGGGTTGCTATACTGTAGATAGACAAATAGGAAGTTGTGGAGGTAGAAAAACATGTATAGAATATATAGTGCACTTATCGAAATTGTTGCGGCAGCTGTTTTTATAATTCCTATTTGGTGCATATATAACAAGTTATGTTTTCATAGCTGGAAACGAACTATTATTTATATGGTATTGGGGTTTTATTTTACTGCAGTCTTAGCACTTGTAGGCTTTCCTAATATAGCATCTCTGGAAATTGATTTTGCAGTGAATGTTATCCCATTTTTGGATATGGTTTCAGATTTCACCAATGCTTGTTTGAATATACTTTTATTTGTTCCGTTTGGTTTCTTTTTGCCGATATTGTGGGATAAATTTAGAAACATTAAAAATATTGCCTTAGTGGGATTTATAGCTACAAGTTTAATTGAAATATCACAGATTTTTACTTTTAGAACGAGTGATATAAACGATATTATTACAAATACTGTTGGTACTATAATTGGATATTTTATTGTACATAGGATAACTGATAATTTTACGAAGCGAATCTTTTCAAATTCAAAAATGGGTGACTTTTACATGATATGTGTATCTGTAGCACTTATTATGTTCTTCCTTCAACCATTTATTTCATCATTGTTATGGGAAATGGTGCTGTAACTTTCAGTTTTTGAAACTGAGAAATCTGAATTTGTGGAGTGAAGCATATATGGCAAAACATGAGTTTGGAATTATGATGGATGCACCTCAACCGGGTAAAAGGTACGATAAGTATGAACCATGGAAATATGATTGCATTTCTGTTGATGATGACTATGTAGAAGGCATTGCAGAAAAGCTTGGTTTCATTGATTTCTATTGGCATACGCTTTCTATCAAAGAAAAGGGGCTTGCATACTGTGGTGTTTCACTTGTTCCGCCCAGTTCTCTAAAAGCGTTTATTGATGTCATTGATGATATTCCTAAACTATATGGACTAAAGGGACTGTTAGAAAAGGCATTAGGCCAAAACAAATGGGTTATTCATTATGGACTCTAATGGAGCGGCAAATTCCCGTTTGCCGCAATCTCCCGGCGGGGTGGGGTCACCCCGCCCTACGAACAAATTGGGAGTATCGTTGTAGGAGCGGTCAGTTTATCCGGCATGGCCAGCTCCATGCGGAACACATCGCTGCTCATATCGCCGATTGTGCAGACAACGCTGTACTTGCCGCCCTTCTCTTGCACGGTGGTGCGGTGGACGCGGCGCGGTGGTTCCAGCTGCGTATCTGCATCACGGCGTGCCCGGCCCCTATAGGCGTTTTGTCCGTTCAATGGTGCTTGCAGGAAATCTGCTGTAGGTAAAATTTCAAAATTCAAAAAGAAGGAGAAATCATGAAAAACAGAAAAGCATATGCCATCATCTGTTGGATAGTAGCAGCTATAGCTTTTTTGGCGGCACTTTTGATAAGTGAAGGAAAAATAGAAAATGTAACGAAGCAAGCAGTCCTTTTACTGGTAATGGGGCTGGTCTGGCTAATTTTAGGAATCGTACATTGGGTCAAAAGCCACAAAAAGTAAATACAGCACTTTGACGGTCCCCCGTTTACCCAACATACAAAATGCCCCTTCGTATGGCATAACCATGCGAAGGGGTGTTCTGCTGTTACTGTAATGCTGCCGGCGGGCGGTCATCCTCGCTGCCGGGCTGGGTAAGGGCGTTCAGCAGCTTCGGGAAAATATCACTGCCGTGCGCAATAAAGTTGTTCTTGATCATCTCAGCGGTCAGCTTATCCGGCATGGCCAGCTCCATGCGGAACACATCACTGCCCATGTCGGCAATCGAGCAGACCACGCTGAACTGGCCGTCCTTCTCCTGCACAACGGCGCGGTTGGACGCGGCGCGGTGCCGCCAGCTGCGGATCTGCATGACGGCGCGAATCGCGCTCTCCCGCACGGTGCGGGGCAGGTCGTAGGCCAGCGTGTCCGCCACGGTGGTACCGCGGCGTGTAATGGTATACCGCCCGTCCTCGTCCACGGTGACAAGCTGCTGCTTTTCGACCTCGGCCAGGGCGTCGGCAAACTCAAAATAATTGACAAGCTGTTCCTGCAAAAGCGCACCCTGCATCGTTTCGCGCTTTACGGGGCCTGCCACTTTGACAAGGTAGCAGAGCAACATACGGATCTGCGTGTCGTCTGTAAGGCCGCCCGGGCGCACCCCGGCGGTAAATGCCTCTGCCATCGTAACCACTTCCTCGACAAAATTTCATCTATCTCATATTATACACGCCGCGGCGGGCCGTGGCAAGATGGTAAAATCCAAAAGTGACAAAAATCGGACGCTAAAATCAAAATACCGTTTCGATCTGCTTGCGGCTCTGCGGTGTGGAGTAGGTCCACCGCTTGAGCCGCCCGCGGGTCACGAAATAGTGCGGCTCAAACCGCAGGGGCTGGCCCAAATTCTTGTTGACCACGACCAGCTTGATCTTCATTTTATCGGGCAGGATGTTCTTGATGTACACGCTCACGGCCTGCCCGGGGCGCAGTGTGGAGTCCGCCTCCGCCAGCCCCGCCAGGTTCGGTGCGATCTCAATAAAGACGCCGTATTCCTCGACGCTGCGCACAATTCCGACGACGGTCTCCCCGGCGGCAAAGCAGGCTGCGTTCTCGCTCCAGGTGCCCAGCAGCTCGCGCAGCGTCAGCACAATGCGCCCCTGCACGTCGCGGTTCTTGATGGCACACAAAAGCTGCTGGCCGACCTGCACCCGGTCCGCGGGCGAGGCAATGCGGCTGACCGACAGGCAGTCGATGGGCAGCAGCGCCGCAATGCCGCAGCCGATGTCGCAGAACGCGCCGAAATTCTCAATGTGGGTCACGGTGCAGGGGATGACGCTGCCGGCCTCCAGCGTGTCAAGGTACTGTGCCCGGCAGCGGCGCTGTGCCTCGGCGCGGGAGAGCAGGTAGTATTCCTCGCCGTTCTCGTCAAACTCGGTGCCCATGATGACAAAGCAGGTCGGGCGGCCCACCCGGGTCAGCACGGCAATGTCCTTGACGGTCTCGCCGGGCGCGGCGTCCACACAGTCCGCAAACGGCATGATGCCGCGCAGCCCGCCCAGCTCAAACCGCAGGCGGTGCCCTGTGTCGTAGGCCAGGGCTGTGCTTTGCAGCACCTCGCCGCTGGCCATGCAGCGGCTCAGCTCCTCGCGGCTCAGGTGGTTCGCATTGCGGCAAAGGCCTTCGGCTCGATATTCCAACATTTTCGGTTCCTCATTTCTTATAAGATTTGTGATGGGTTTGTGATTACTTACTAAACTTTTATGCGGGAGATTTGCAAAACAACACAGGCTGTACTATAATAAGAATGATATTTTTGAAAGAAAGGCGGTGTGCCGTATGGACGTACAGGTCGGGGACGTCATCCAGACCAAGAAGCCGCACCCCTGCGGTGCGAACCGTTTCGATGTACTGCGCGTAGGCATGGATTTCAAGATCAAATGCCAGGGCTGCGGGCATGAGATCATGCTGCCGCGTGCCAAGATCGAGCGCAACATCAAAAAAGTTCTGCGCGCGGGGGAGCAGTAGCGGGGCTGCATAGGCGCGGCAGCATTTCCGGGAGGATGCTTGCATCGACCCGGGAAATGAACGGCGTCGTTATGTTGACGGGCGAACAAGGTTCGCCCCTACATCCCTTATGTAAAGGAGACCCCCCATGCAGTCTTTTACCGAACTCTACGAGGTCGAGCGCCGCTATGAGGAGCTGGCCCACAGAATGTCCACGCCCGATGCGGCGGCCAACGCCGACGAGTACGCGCGGATGATGCGTGATTACAAAGAGCTTACCCCCCTGATCGAAGAATACCGCCGTTACACCGACCTGCGGCAGCAGGAAGCGGATGCAAAGGAAATGCTGGCCGCAGAGTCAGACCCGGCGTTTGCTGCTATGGTACAGCAGGAGCTGTGCGAAATTGGCCGGAATCTGGCACAGAGCGAAGAGAATCTGCGTCTGCTGCTCATCCCGAAGGACGCCGATGACGAAAAAAGCGTCATTCTGGAGATTCGCGCCGGTGCCGGCGGCGAGGAGGCCGCGCTGTTTGCCCACAGCCTGTGGCGCATGTACACAATGTACGCCGCCAGGCGCGGATGGCAGTGCGAGACGATCAGCGAAAACCCGACGGAGCTCGGCGGCGTGAAGGAGATCGTCTTTTCCGTCGAGGGGCCGGACGTCTACAGCCGCCTGAAATTCGAGAGCGGCGTCCACCGCGTCCAGCGCGTGCCCGAGACAGAGACGCAGGGCCGCATCCACACCTCCACCGTCACCGTGGCCGTCATGCCCGAGGCCGAGGAGGTCGAGCTGGAGATCAACCCAAAAGACCTGCGCATTGACACATTCCGCTCGTCGGGCGCGGGCGGCCAGCACATCAACAAGACGTCGTCCGCCATCCGCGTGACCCATCTGCCCACCGGTATGGTCGTGGAATGCCAGGACCAGCGCAGCCAGCGGGAGAACAAGGACCGCGCCTTAAAGGTCCTGCGCAGCCGCCTTTTGCAGCAGAAGCAGGACGCCTACGACGAGGAATACAACGCCCGCCGCCAGAGCCAGGTCGGCAGCGGTGACCGCAGCGAAAAGATACGCACCTACAACTTCCCGCAGGACCGCGTGACCGATCACCGCATCGGTCTGACGCTGCGTAATTTGCAGGGTGTGCTGGACGGCGACCTGGACCGCGTGGTCGAGCCGCTGATTTTGGCGGACCGGGAAGAAAAACTGAAGCAAAGCAGTACAGAAGAAGGAAAATAAAGCTATGAAAACACAGGTTTTGCCCATCACGCCGGAGAGCGTGGCGCTGGCCGCCCGGCTTTTGCAGCAGGGTGAGCTGGTCGCCCTGCCGACGGAGACGGTCTACGGCATTGCCGCCGACGCCCGCAACGGCGAGGCCGTCAAGAAAATTTTTGAAGCGAAGGGCCGCCCGCAGGATAACCCGCTCATTGTGCATATCTGCGGCATGGAGATGCTGAACGGCATCGTCTCCGAGGTGCCCGAGCGCGCCAAAAAGCTGGCTGCCGCCTTCTGGCCCGGCCCGCTGACGATGGTCATGCCCCGCGGCCCCGAGGTCAGCGACGTGACCTGCGCAGGCCTTGACACCGTCGGCGTGCGGATGCCGTCCCACCCGGTAGTGCAGCAGGTCATCAAGGCCAGCGGCGTCGCGTTTGCCGCGCCGTCGGCAAACCTTTCCGGCAAGCCCAGCCCGACGAATGCGCCTGACACGCTGGCCGATATGGATGGCCGTCTGCCGCTGATTCTCGACGGCGGCGAGTCCAATGTCGGTGTCGAGTCCACCGTCGTCGCCGTGACGGGGGAGCACCCGATGCTCCTGCGCCCCGGCTACGTCACGAAGGAACAGATGGAGGCCGTTTTGGGCGAGGAGGTCCTCGTCAGCCCGGCCATCCTTGAAAAGCTCAAGGACGGCGAGATCGCGCGCTCACCCGGCATGAAGTACAAGCACTACGCCCCCAAGGCGCAGGTCACGATCCTGCGCGGCGATTTTGCTAAATACAAAGAATTTATCAAGCAGCATACCGAACCCGGCGTCTGGGCGCTCTGCTTTGACGGGGAGGGCGCACAGCTGGGCGTGCCGTTCATCGAGTACGGAAAAAACCATGACGGCGTGACCCAGGCACACCACCTGTTCACAGCGCTGCGCGATTTGGACAAGCACGGTGCGCAGGTCGTCTACGCCCGCTGCCCCGAGCAGGACGGCGTCTCGATGGCGGTCTACAACCGACTCATCCGCGCCGCGGCGTTCCGGGTGGTCGAGCTATGAAGGTAGTCGGCATCACGGGCCGCAGCGGCTGCGGCAAGTCCAGTGCGACAAATTTCTTGCGGGAAAAGGGCTATCCTTGTATTGATGCAGATTTAGTTGCGCGGGAAGTGCTGCTGCCCGGTTCGCCCTGCATTGCACAGCTGCAACAGGTGTTCGGCGCGGATATTGCTGACGAAAACGGCACGGTGCGCCGCCGCTTGCTGGCAGACCGCGCATTTGCCACGCCGGAGGGCACGGCGGCCCTGACAGACATCACCCAGCCGGAGATCCTGCGCCGCATCGACGCCGCATTGGACGAGGCCCGGCGGGGCGGGGCGGACCTTGCCTTTGTGGACGGTGCGGTCATTGTCGGCACGCCGTTTGAGGCGCGCTGCGACGCACTGATCCTGGTCACGGCCCCCTATGAGATGAGTGTGGCCCGCATCTGTGCCCGCGACGGCATCGCGCCCGAGATGGCCTGCCGCCGCCTGGATGCGCAGACCCCGCTGGAAACGCTGCGCGCCGCCGCCACGGCAGAGCTGGTCAACGACAGCACGCCTGATGCCCTGCGCGAAAAGCTGCGATCCGTTTTGAATGGATTGGAGAAGGAGGGAACATGCCAAAAGCCAAAAAGCGAAAAAGAAGCATTTTAGCACCGATCCTGGCGCTGCTGCTGGTGCTGGCCCTGGCGGGAACGCTGCTGTTCAGCACCTTCCGCGATAAGATCGAACACTGGGAATACCCGCAGCGCTTCACAGAGTACGTCGAGTATTACGCCGGGAAATACGGCATAGACCCGATGATTTTATACGCCTTCATCCGCACCGAAAGCAATTTTGATCCGAACGCAGATTCCGACGCCGGGGCCAGGGGACTCATGCAGATCACCGAGGTCACGTTCGACTGGATCAAGATGAAAATCGCCCCGAAGGAGAGCCTGACGTTCGACGACCTCTACGACCCCGAGACGAATATCCGGTTCGGCAGCTACTTTGTCAGCTACTGCCTGGACCGCTACAGCGGCCATCTGGCCACCGCCGCCGCCGCCTACCACAGCGGTGTGGGCACCGTGGACGGTCTGCTCGGGCAGGAGGCGTACTCAACGGACGGCGTTACGCTGGACCATTACCCTTACCCGCAGATGCGGCTCTACGTAAAAAAAATCACCGAGAGCTATCAGCACTACTCGGAGATTTATAAATAATTTTTAGAAAGGATTCTCGAAATGAAAACCACCGAGGAACTGAAAAATCTGCTCTATAAAAATGAAACGGTAGCCGACGCGGCCCCCGATGCCATTGCCGCCGCGCAGGACTTCTGCGAGGGCTACAAGACCTTCCTGGACAACGCCAAGACCGAACGCGAGGCCACGGCCTACAGCGAAAAGCTGCTGACCGCCGCCGGCTATCAGAAGTTTGTGCCCGGCACGAGCTACGCCCCCGGCACCAAGGTCTACACCATCAACCGCGAAAAGTGCGTGCTGGCCGCGACCATCGGCACGAAGAACCTCGAGGAGGGCTTCCACCTGAACATTGCCCACATCGACTCCCCGCGCCTCGACCTGCGCCCCGTGCCCGTGTTTGAAAAGACCGACATCGGCTACCTGCGCACCCACTACTACGGCGGCGTGCGCAAGTACCAGTGGCCCACCATCCCGCTGGCCCTGCACGGTGTCATCTACCGCGCCGACGGCACCAGGGTCAACGTCTGCATCGGTGAGAAGGACGACGACCCCGTGTTCTGCATCACCGATCTGCTGCCGCATCTGGGTGCCAAGCAGAGCGCCAAGACGCTGGCCGAGGGCATTACCGCCGAGGACCTCAACGTCATCATTGCGTCCCTGCCCATCGAGGATAAGGACGCCGAGCAGCGCGTAAAGCTCAACGTCCTGGGCATGCTGAACGAGGCCTACGGCATCACCGAGCGCGACTTCACCCGCGCCGAGATCGAGGTCGTGCCTGCCTACAAGGCCCGCGACATCGGTCTGGACCGCGCTATGATCGGTGCCTACGGCCACGATGACCGCGTGGACGCTTACCCTGCGCTGATGGCCGAGATCGGGACCAAGAGCCCTGCCTATACCTCCGTCTGCGTCCTGACCGACAAGGAGGAGACCGGCTCCGACGGCGTCACCGGCCTGAACAGCATGTACACCTTCCACTTCCTGCAGCAGCTCTGCGCAGGGCAGGGGGCGGACTACATCACGGCCTGCAAGGCCGCCAAGTGCCTGTCTGCTGACGTTACGGCGGCCTACGACCCGACGTTTGCAGACGCCTTTGAGCCCGACAACGGCACCTACGCAGGCCGCGGCGTGGCCATTTACAAGTACACCGGCTCCCGCGGCAAGTCCGGCACGAGCGATGCCTCCGCCGAGCTCGTCAGCTACCTGACCGGTCTGATGGACGCCAACAGCGTTGTGTGGCAGATCGGCGAGATGGGCAAGCTCGATCTGGGCGGCGGCGGCACGGTTGCCAAGTATGTTGCCAATCAGGACATCGACACCATCGACATCGGCGTACCCGTGCTCTCGATGCACTCTCCGTTTGAGATCGTCTCCAAGGCCGACGTTTACATGGCCTACCTGACCTTCAAGGCCTTCTGCGAGGACGCGGAGTAAACTACATCCCGCAGGACAGCAATAAAATTTTCGTCAGGGTATTGACTTATCCGGGAAAATCTGTATAATATTTATTGTTGTCTTGCGTGCTGGTGTGGCTCAGTTGGTAGAGCAGCTGATTCGTAATCAGCAGGTCGCCGGTTCAAGTCCGGCCACCAGCTCCAAGTGAAAAGCCCCGATACATCGTTGAAAACACGATGCGTCGGGGCTTTCTTTTTGCCTGTATTCATAACGAAAGACTCGCAGCGGCGGGATGCTTCAGCTTACTCAATTTCGTCTTTTTCGGGCGCTTCGGACGGTGCATCCTTCGGGCGGGTGCTGTTGTTGGCTACCGGGATGAACCGTTTGGCAAACTTGTTTTCGCCGCGGCTGCACACGTAGAAGTAGCCGATGATCGAGAACGTCAGCGCACCGATGAAGTTGACGAACAGATCCTCCATCGTATCCAGCAGACCAATGTCCAGATACCCGCCCAGCCCCAGTGCGGTCTGGGTGCCGTCCGCCTGCACGACGATGACGTCGGTGATGTTTTTCAGCACCGTGGACGTATTGCCGCCCGTGGGGTCCAGCATAATGGAGCCAATCGTGTTGACGACGGTGTCCTTCTGCATATCGAGGAAGAACAGCTGGTCCATCGTACACTCAAAAAATTCCCAGATGACGCCGACGGTCATCGAAAAGCAGAACGCCACGATGGCCAGATACAGCGGCGACAGGTGGAACCGCGCCTCGCTGTGGCGGTTCAGAATGTCCAGCAGCGAGAACCCGATGGCCGCGCACAAAAAGCCGTTCAGCGTGTGCAGCACCGTGTCCCAGTAGGGGAAGGTGACGTAGTACGCGCCGATCTCGCCCATGATTTCCGCTGCATAAATGAACAGCAGGATGATGATTTCCAGCGTGTTCGGCAGGGTGATGTCCAGCTTTTTTTCCAGGACGCTGGGCATCATGAACAGGATAAGCGTCAGCACGCAGAGAAAAACGTTTTCAAAGTTGCCGTTGAAAATCTGTGCCAGCATGACCAACACAACCGAGATGCGCAGCAGGATATACACCATCGTGACGGAGCGTCTTTCGCGCCAGACGGTTTTCCATTCTTCGAGTTTCGGGTGATCCATGACTTCTCCTTTTCAGTCGTCCAGTGTAAAATCCCGCGGGTCCAGCTCGGGCAGGACCTGGCGGCGGGGGATGCGCATCAGCGGGTCATAGCTGAATTTGCGGCAGCAGTAGTAGGGCGACACAACGCCCTTGCGCTTGCATAAAATCATTTTGGGGTCGGCGGCGGTGGAGCCGTGCAGGCAATAAGCACACGCCGGGGCAATATGTGCGCCGTAATAGGTCTTTTTAAACATTAGACTCACCCTCAAACCACAAAATATACTATCATTTATTATTATAAAGGCTTTGCCGGGCCTTGTAAAGAGCTGTGCAGAGAAAGACAAACCCCGCCGCCGCGGCGTCCGGCGGCAGACGGAAAACCGGCAGGACGCGGGCGGCCAACGTACTGCATGCCGTAACGTTGCCGGGCAGCAGCTGCGCACACACCCTGACGAGCAGCTGCAAAAGTACAAGGTGCACCGCGCGGCTGAAAACTAGCAGCCGCGGGCGGTACGCCGCCCCGGCAAACAGCCGCAGCTGCGCCCAGACCGAGACACCGAGCACGCTCAGGCAGGCGCAGCAGCCGTACAGCGCCGCCGCCCCGCCCAGCGCCGCAAAGTCCGCGCATCCGGCGCTGACCTCCAGCGCCGCGCTGACAGCCGTCGGCGGCAGCGGCAGCACTGCCAGCAGCACCGCGCCCACTATGCGGAAGAATACAACGCACCCGCAGACCGACAGCGACGACGTGACCGCGGAGGATATGGCTTGCGGCAACCCCTTGGTCCCCTCTGCGAGGTGGCTCCCGCCGCAGCGGGTGGGTGAGAAAACCTTGCTGCGCCCCGAAACCTCCCGGGTGCAGTCTGTAGGAGCGAACATGGTTCGCCCGTCAAGTTGGTGTGGCTGTGCTTTTCCGGAAAGGCCGCTCCCATCAGAAACGGCCAGCGGGCGAACAATGTTCGCCCCTACAATGTGGGATAGCAGCTGACAAACCGCTCCCGCCCCCAAATTCGCCCCGATCTGCGCCGCGTACAGCACCACGCCAAGCCGTACATTCCCCAGCAGGGCCCCGCCGACGCAGCCAATCACAAACCCGGGCCCGGAGCAGCAGCCCAGCACCTGCAAAAGTGCAGCATCCCGCCGCGTAATGCGCCCCGCACCGTACAGCTGCCCGGCCAGCCGCGCACACACTACATATCCGCCAACCCAGGACAGCAGCAGCGCCCGCGCGGTCTCGGCGGATTCCAGCCCCAAGACCCGCTGCATGGGCCGCAGCAGGGCGGCGGGCGGCGGGGCAGCGGTCAGCAGCTCGCACACGACAAAAAACGGGAACAGCGCGGGTAAAACGCTTTGCAGGCAGAGCGCCGTGCCCCCGGCAAAGCCCCGGGCCGCGGCCTCCGGCACGGCCAGCACAAGCACCCCAAACGCCAGCGCTGCCGCTGCTGCAAGCCCCTGCCGATTTTTGCCGTTGTTCATATTGCGCACCTCACTGCGTATACTGGACTGACAAGTCTTGTGCGGGGAGGGAACAGCCATGAAACCGAAAAAGCCGCGTCCCCGCAAGCCGCGGGAGCGCCCTGACCTGCGCCGTCTGGCAGCTCCGCCGCCCGCAGACTTCTACCGTCTGCCGGAGCTGGAGCTGCGCGGCGGCAATCTGCTGACCGACGGCTGCCGCAGGGTGCTGGACTTCACGCCGCAGCGCATCTGTCTGGACATGGGGGACACCCTGGTAACATTGTATGGCGCGGACCTGCGGATAGAATCCTTCGCGGGCAAAAGATTGATCGCGGCGGGGCGGTTCGCGCGCATTGAGCTGCGCAGCAAGTGGGAGGTGCCGCAGGAATGAGGCTGCAATTCTGGGCGGCGGATACCCTCCGCTTTTCGGTCACAGGGCCGGAGCCGCACCGCTTTTTGAACCGTGCCGCCGCGGCGGGCGTGCGGCTGCGGCGCGTCCGCTGGCAGCGGGACGGCTATGCGGCCACAGCCGGTGGTACAGACCGCCGCCGGTTGGAGAGAATCGCGCGGGACGGCGGCTGGACGCTTGCCGTGACCGCCCGCCGCGGTCCGGGAAAGCACACGGAGCGCCTGCTGCAGACCCGCCCCGGGCTGGCTGCGGGGGCCGTGCTGTTTTTGCTGCTGGTGCGGGCGCTGGGCGGCCTTGTCTGGTGCATCGACTTTGGCGCGATGGACCCCGGTCTGCAGCCCGCCATGCGCCGGCTTTTGGCGGACTGCGGCATTCATGAGGGCGTGCTCCTGACAAGGCCGCTGCTGCAGACCGCGCAGGCACAGGCTTTGCGCCGCAGTGAGGTGTTCGGCTGGGTCAGCCTGAACTTTACGGGCGGCTGCCTTGCCATCGAGAGCACGCCCTCCCAGACCCAGACCGTGCGGGAGCCGCCGCCCCGGCAGGGTCTGTACGCCAGTGTGGACGGGGAAATACTCGCCGTTGAGATCGAGAGCGGCTTTGCAGCGGTGACGGTGGGGCAGACCGTCGCCCAGGGCCAGCTGCTGGCTGCTGCTGAGCGGCTGGACCGCAAGGGCAACGCTGTGCCGCAGGGCGCCGGCGGGCGCGTTATAGCGCGGGTACAAAAGCATTACACAGCCCGCCAGTCCCTGACGGCAGAGGCTCCCGTCTACACGGGCCGCAGCCGCGTGCAGACAACGCTGTACCTGCCGTGGCGCAGCTATACAGACGAGCCGGAGGACCCGCTGACCGGCATCACGCAGACCGACTGGCTGCCCGTGCAGCTGGGCCGTTTGGCACTGCCCGCCAGCCTTTGCCGCGTGACGACCTGGGAGCAGCTGCCGGACACGGTGCAGTATTCCGAGGCTGCCGCCGCCGCACTGGCCCTGCGCGCCTGCCGCGCCGCGCTGCTGGCTGAGTTCCCGGATGCGGTCATCGAGGCAGAGCAGCGCGAAATTTCCGCGCAGGAAGGCACAGAAACGGCAACTGTGACCTATATTTTCACCGCCAACATCGCCGCACCGCCGTGATTCGACATATTTTGCTTAGGATGACGAAATGACTGATAAAATTTTGTGCAATATTCATAGTTTCTTTTGCGAAAAACTGTGATATAATCTAAATGTATAGCTATGTGCTACACCATGAAACCGGGAGGATGAAAATTTGGCAGAACGATCTTTGGAACTGGACAGCATTGAACTGGCAGCAGCCATCTTTGGCAGCGGCGACCAGAATATCCACCTGCTGGAAAAGGAATTCCGCGTCACGGCGGTCTGCCGCGGCTCGGTGCTGCGCTTTACCGGTGAGCAGAAGGATGTGGACGCCGCCGCCCGCGCCGTGGACGGCATGGTCACCCTGATGGAAAACCACACCCCGCTTGAGGAGCAGACCGTGCGCTACTGCATCAGCCTGGCCCACGGGGGCGAGGAAAAGCGCCTGCGGGAGCTGACCGACGATTTCGTCGCAGTCACGGCCAAAGGTCGCCCCATCCACCCCAAGACGCTGGGCCAAAAGGAATATCTCGCCGCCATCCGCAAAAATGCCATCACGTTCGGTGTCGGGCCTGCGGGCACCGGCAAGACGTATCTGGCTGTGGCTATGGCGGTCAAGGCGTTCAAGTCCAAGGATGTCAGCCGCATCATCCTGACCCGCCCTGCCGTCGAGGCGGGGGAGAAGCTCGGCTTTCTGCCGGGCGACCTGCAAAACAAGGTTGATCCGTATCTGCGCCCGCTCTACGACGGGCTGTTTGATCTGCTGGGGGCCGAGACGTTCCAGAAGCTGTTTGAAAAGCAGGTCATTGAGGTCGCGCCGCTCGCCTATATGCGCGGGCGCACGCTGGATGACGCCTTCATCATCCTGGACGAGGCCCAGAACACCACGCCCGAGCAGATGAAGATGTTCCTGACGCGCATGGGCGTCGGCAGCAAGGTCGTGGTCACCGGCGACGTGACCCAGATCGACCTGCCGGATAAGGTGCGCAGCGGCCTCATTGATGCCCTGCATGTCCTGCGGGACGTCGAGGGCATCGCGCAGGTTCGCCTGACAGAGAAGGACGTCGTGCGCCACCGCCTGGTGCAGCAGATCGTAAAAGCGTATGAAAAGGCCGCCGAGGAGAAGGCTCCCGGCAGCCACAACCATAAACAAACAATGGAGGTCGATTAACGTGTCCAATAAGGTGTTGATTACGAACGATCAAAACGTGGTCAAGGTCCCTTCCGGGCTGCGCATCCTGATCCGCCGCAGCTGCAACGCGGTGCTGGATTTCGAGCATTTTGACGGTCCGGCGGAGATCAGCGTGACCTTCGTGGATAACAACCGCATCCACGAGCTGAACAAGGAGTACCGCGACAAGGATTCCGCCACCGACGTTCTGAGCTTCCCGCTCGGTGAAAACGGCGAGTATGACATTGACGAGGACAACGGCTGCAAGCTGCTGGGCGACATCGTCATCTCGATGGAGCGCGCCATGGAGCAGGCCGAGCTGTACGGCCATTCTTTGCAGCGTGAGGTCGCGTATCTGACGGTACATTCGATGCTGCACCTGCTGGGCTACGACCATGAGGCCGGCGGCCTGGAGGCCGTGCGCATGCGCGAGAAGGAGGAGGCTGTGCTCATCCAGCTCGGCCTGCCGCGCACGGTTTCCTATACCAGCGATGAAATTTGAGCAGCTGACCCGCTTTGCGCGGGGCTTTGTCTATGCCTACAACGGCATACGCGCCGCTGTGCAGGAGGAACGCAACTTCCGGTTTCACCTCTGCGCGGCGTTCTATGCCTTTGTGGCGGCGTTCTGGGCGGAGCTTGACCCCGTGGAGACCGCGCTTATCGCACTCTGCGTGGCGGCGGTGTTGGCGCTGGAACTTGTCAACTCCGCGATTGAGCGCGCCGTGGACAAGCCCGACACCACCCACTGGTGGAGCGCAGGCGCGGCCAAGGATATGGCCGCGGGGGCAGTGCTCGTCATGGCGGTGGGAACGCTGATCGTGGCCCTCTGCGTGTTCTGGCCGCGGCTGGGCACGCTGTGGGCTAACTTTACGCTGCGCCCCACACGCCCGGCGGGGCTGGTGCTGACGCTGGTCATCTTCTGCAAATTCATTTTCCGTTCTTCCAACTCAACAGAGAAAGGCAAACAACCGAATGGCAAAACCGATTCCTGAAATGCCGTCCAGCGTCTTTGTGGCGCTGGTGGGCCGCCCCAACGTGGGCAAATCCAGCCTGACGAACTACCTTGTGGGCGAAAAGGTCGCTATTGTGACCAAAAAGCCCCAAACGACCCGCAGCCGCATTACCGGCGTCATCACCAAGGGCCCCGTGCAATATGTGCTGATGGACACCCCCGGCATCCACGCCGCCCGCAACAAGCTGGACGCCCGCATGACCCAGACCGCCGCCGCCAGCCTGAAGGACGTAGATGTGACGATGATGCTGTTTGAACCGGCAGGGGAGTTCACCGACGCCGAGCTGACGATGGTCAAGGCGCTGCAAAAGGGCGGCCCGGCCATTGCCGTTATCAACAAGGTGGACCTGCTGGACAACTTTGCCGCGCTGGAAGCCCGCAAGAAGCAGCTGGAGGAGTTCGGCTGCTTTGACCACATCGTCACGATCTCGGCTAAGGATGGCACGGGCTGCGATGAACTGTTTGCCATGCTCAAGCCCTACGGCAACGAGGGCCCGCACTATTTCGATGATGACGCCTTCACCGATATGCCGGAGAAGGAACTTGTCGCAGAGCTTGTGCGCGAGAAGGCACTGCTTTTCCTGCGTGAGGAGGTGCCCCACGGCATCGCCGTCGTTGTTGAGCGGTTTAAAGAGCGCCCCGACAAGGATCTCATCGACATTGACGTGGACATCTACTGTGAGCGCAAAAGCCATAAGGGCATGATCATCGGCAAGGGCGGCCAGATGCTGAAAAAAATTGCCTCCGCCGCCCGCATGGACATTGAGGAACTGCTCGGCGTCAAGGTCAACCTCCAATGCTGGGTCAAGGTCCGCGAGGACTGGCGCGATAACGAACTGCAGCTGAACTCGCTGGGATTTGCCAAGCCGTAACGATGCTGCACGTCGTAGGGGCGGGGCATGCCCCGCCCGCAGCCTACCCGTTATAGAGCATTATCCGTAAGGCCGCGGGCCGGACATGTCCGGCCCCTACAGCAACCGCAAATTTATTTTACTCCCCATTCCGCCAACATCCCCGCGCCCCCTCTGCTACACTGTAGCCATGGGGGTGAACGGCATGGACAAAACGGCGGACGACTGGCGGCGCTTTGCGCAGACAGGCAGTATTTACGACTATCTGACGTACAAAAATCAACAAAACACCGCACGGGAGGACGTATATGCAGGTGGCAACAACGGGCCTTGTGCTGCGGCAGGTCAAGGTGGGCGAGGCAGACCGAATCCTGACGATCCTGACGCCTGACCTCGGCGTGGTGTCGGCGTCGGCCCGCGGCAGTCTGCGGATGAAGAGCGCCCTGTTCAGTGCAACAGGGCTGTTCTGCTACTCGGAATTCACGCTCACCAGCGGGCGCAGCCACTATTTTGTGGACACTGCGCAGGTCAAAAAGGTGTTCCACGGCATCTCTGCGTCCATTGAGGGTATGGCTTTGGCCAGCTACATGGCGGAGATCGCGGCGGAACTTTCCCCCGCGCCGCCCGAGGCCGACGCCCAGCTGCGCCTGCTTCTCAACTGCCTGTATATGATCAGTGAGCGCCACTATCCCTGCGCGCAGCTCAAAGCTATCTATGAGCTGCGCGCCCTGACGCTGGCGGGCTATATGCCGGACGTGCTGGCCTGCGCGGGCTGCGGTAAATACGACGGGGGAGAGTTTTACCTTGACCCTGTCGAGGGCCGTCTGCTCTGCGCCGACTGTGCCGAAAAAGCGCGCCATATCACGAATCTGGACAACGGCGCGCTGTACGCCCTGCGCCATATCTGCCTGGCCGAGGATAAAAAGCTGTTCGGGTTCAAAATCTCGCCTGAGAGCTTACAGGAGCTTTCCCGCACCAGCGAGCAGTACACGCTGGCGCATCTGGAGCATGGGCTGAAAAGCCTGGATTTTCTCAAATCTGTACTTGAATAAGGAGACCTAAACCCTGTTATGGATACCGCCTATAAAACAACACTGGAGTTGGACAAGGTCCTGAACCGCGCTGTACAGCTCTGCGCCTGCCAGGAAACGAAAGAAATGATGCAGGCGCTGGAGCCGGCCCCCACGATTGAGGATGAGCGCTACGACCTGACCCAGACCAACGCCATCAACGCGCTGCTCATCAAGAACGGCAGTCCCCGCTTCGGCAGCGTGCGCGAGGTGCGCCGCATCGTCGCCCACGCCCGCAAAGGGGGCATCCTCTCGATGGGGGAGCTGCTGGAAATTGCCGCGACCCTGCGCAATTTCTCGGGTCTGTCCCAGTGGTACGGCCTGAGCGAGCATGAGATGCTGCCCACCGACGACCTGTTTTTTGCGCTGGCCCCGCAGCCGGTGCTGGAAAAGCAGATTTCGGAGAGCATTATTTCTCCCGAGGAGATGGCCGACACTGCCAGTGTGACCCTCCACGATCTGCGCCGCAAAATCCGCCAGACCGAGGATTCCATCCGCACCAAGCTCGATAACATCATCCGCAACTCCACCACCAATAAATTTTTGCAGGATGCCGTCGTTTCCCTGCGCAATGGCCGCTACGTCGTGCCTGTCCGCGCCGAGTACCGCGGTGAGGTCGGCGGCGTCATCCATGACGTCTCGTCCACCGGCGCAACGGTCTTTGTAGAGCCTACCGCCGTCGTCGAGGCCAACGCCCGCATCATGCAGCTGCGTGCGCAGGAGCAGGAGGAGATCACCCGCATCCTGACCTCGTTCTCGACGCAGGTCGGCTCGCTGGAACCGCAGTTCACCTACAGCTATGACGCGATGCTCAAAATCGACCTGCTGCTGGCAAAGGCCCGGCTGGCTGTGGAGCAGAACGCCTTTATGCCCGCCGTCAGCGACACGGTGCACTTCAAGCTGAACAAGGCCCGCCACCCGCTCATCGACAAGAAAAAGGTCGTGCCTGTGGACATCGAGCTGGGCAGCGAGTACGACACCCTCGTCATCACCGGCCCGAACACCGGCGGCAAGACCGTTTCGCTCAAAACCGCGGGCCTTCTCAACGCGATGGCCCAGTACGGCTTCCTGATCCCCGCGCACGAGAGCAGCATCGTCTGCCATTTTGACGAGTACCTTGTGGACATCGGCGACGAGCAGAGCATTGAGCAGAGCCTGTCCACCTTCTCCGGCCACATGAAGCGCATCAGCGGCATTCTCGACCTGGCGGGCCACGCCACGCTGACCCTGCTTGACGAGCTGGGCGCGGGCACCGACCCCGCCGAGGGCGCGGCGCTGGCCGTCAGCATTCTCGAGCAGCTGCGCCGCCAGGGCAGTCTGCTCATGGCCACGACCCACTACGCCGAGCTGAAGGTCTACGCGCTGGAAACGCCCGGCGTCGTCAACGCCAGCTGCGAGTTCAATGTCGAAACGCTGATGCCCACCTATAAATTGAGCGTCGGCGTGCCGGGCAAATCGAACGCCTTCCTCATCAGCGCCAAGCTCGGCATCCCGCAGGAAATTATCGACGCCGCACGCAATCACATGTCGAACGACGATAAGCGCCTCGACAGCGTGCTGTCCCAGCTGGATGACCTGAAGATCCAGCTGAAGGACGCCCAGGCCGAGGCCGAGCAGGCCCGGTATGAGGCGGAGCACGCGCTGGAAAGTGCCGAGAAGAAACGCGACGACCTGATCAAAAAGGGTGAGGAAGAACTCGAAAATGCCCGCCGCCAGGCCCATGACCTGATGCAGCAGGTGCAGAACGAGGCCTACAGCCTAACCGACGAGCTGCGCCGCATCCAGAAAGACGAAAAGACCAGTGCTGCCCAGCGTGCTGTCCGCGCCCGGGAAATTGCCCGCAGGGACACCGAGACACTGCTGAAAAAGACCGACGCCAAGCCGCAGCCCGTAAAGGAGTTTGTGCCTTTGAAGGAGGTACAAATCGGGCAGGAGGTCGTTATCGCAGACCTCGGCCAGACGGCCACTGTCACCGCGCGGCCTGACCGCAACGGCATGGTCGAGGTGCGCGCCGGCATCATGAAAACGAAGGTGCCGCTGACGAACCTGCGCGCGCCCGATAAAATGGAGAAGCGCAAGCCGGCCGAACCGCGCCGCTCGACCCGCGTGCAGCTCGACAAGAGCCGCAAGACCAGTATGGAGCTGAACCTGCTGGGCTACACCGTGGACGAGGCCCTGAACGAGGTGGACAAGTTCCTGGACAGCGGTATGCTGCGCGGGCAGTCCACGCTCTATATCATCCACGGCAACGGCACCGGCGCGCTGCGCACGGCCATCCAGAAGCATCTGCGCACCCATAAGGCCGTCAAGAGCTTCCGCCTGGGCCGCTACGGCGAGGGTGAGAGCGGCGTGACCGTTGTGGAATTAAAGTGAAAATCAAAACAATCCGCGTGTTTTGTCTATGGCAATCGCTCGCCGAGTTTGCTATGCTAACAGTATTATGATAATCTTTTCAGTAATAAATTAACAGGAGAGCGAGTGAACGCTTTGGCTATGGATTACAACAGCACACGCAGCTTTACCATGACGCTGGCACACCGCGCGGTGGGGGACATCCGTCGCGGCGGCTTCCGCCAGCTGCGCAACTATGTGGATATGTGTGCCACACTGGCTAAAAAGCAACAACAGAAGGACTTTTTTGCCTACGCGCAGAAGGCTCTGCAGCGCACGGACAGCTGCTACTACAGCCTTATCCACCGTTTGCTGGATTCCGTGGATGAGGATCGCATCTGCACCGTCGGCGTCAATATGGGCTTTGGCGGGTTGATTTATGGTGCCAGTGAGCTGAAAAAGCAGGCTGACCTCGAAGGTCAGCCCATTGCCTGGATCACGGCGGCCCGCTGCGGCGACGAGCGCCTGAGCGAGCTGGTGCCCAAGGCCGCCGGGCACGGCAGCTTTGTCTGGCTGCTGGATGCGACGGACACCGACCCCGCGCAGGTCGTGCTGCTGGCTAAGGCCAACCCGCAGAGCGCCTTCGGTCTGCTGGCTGATCCGTCCGCACTGACCGAGGACTGCGTCAAGACGCTTGCGGCATGCCGCAATCTGGTGGTCATGCCGCTGCTGCAGACGCCGGAGCTGACCCCCGAGGTCTGCCGCGCCGCCCGCCGCCTGAAAGCCCAAAAGATGTTCTATGCGCTGACGGTTCTCATCGATGACGAGACCGCGGGCGAGGTCATGCAGGACGACTGGCTCGAGAGCATGGCGCAGGAGACGCTTTGTTGCATGTGTGCCCGCAAGCCCGGCACATCGGACGAAACCGCCCGGAAGCTGCGCCGCAGCATCGTGAACGGACGCCTTGAGACCGGCAAGCCCGTGCTGCTGCTCGACTGGGACGGCGATGTGCGCTATCTGAACAACCGTATTTCGGAGTATATGACCTTCGGCAGTGTCCTGCCGGAGGGCAGCACCTTCCCTTTGCAGTTGGGCTGACTTCTTGGCCCCCGCTACGCGGCATCCGTCAGGCCGCGTTCCTTGCACACTTTGCGGTTAGGCTGACTTCTTGGCCCCCTCTGCGAGGGGGCTCCCGCCGCAGCGGGTGGGGGAGAGAACCTTGCGCCGGCTCGAAATACTTCGGGTTATGGCAACATTCGCTCCCTCCGGCCCTTCGGGCCGCCTCCCTCGCCGAGGGAGGCAGGTACTGCCGCATAAAATGACAAAAACCGACCCCGTACCGATGCTATGATCGGATACGGGGTCGGTTTATTTTGCGTTTATTGCGGATCGCCGCGCAGCAGCTTCTGCATGATCTCGTGGTTGAACACCGGGATCGACAACTCCGAGACGTTGGACAGGGCGTTGCTCTTCATGCCGCTGAGCACCCACGGGATCAGGATACCCATCATCGCACCGGCAAAGAACTGCCCGATCTTGCGGGTCTCCTCGGCGTTGGCATCAGGGTTCAGCTCCCGCGCGTTCTGCTCAAAGATGGAGCGCAGGTAATCGAACATATATTGCTGCAGGCTGTTCTGGCCGTTGTAGGCAAGGGCATTGCAGTAGAACACCTTGTTTTCCAGAAAATAGGTCTCCAGCGCCGCCAGCAGGGCATTCCAACTGGAATAGGCGCTGAGCTCCACCAGAAACCGGGTGATACCGCTCTGGAAATACCAGTTTACCAGATCGTACTTATCCTCAAAATGGTAATAGAAGGTGTTGCGGCCCACATTGGCGTGATCGACAATGTCGTTGACAGAAATTTTCTCCAGAGGGGTCGTGGCCATCAGCTCCTGCAGACTCTGGGCCAGCAGCTGCTTGGTTTGATTGGAACGAGGCATAGCAATCCTCCTGTACGGTAGGTGGTAAAATTACATACCTGCATTATAACACAAATTCGACATAAAGTGCAAATGTTTTGGGGGAAGAACAAAAGAAGAACAAAAGGCAAGACCACGCAGATGTTGTATGACAATTTGCGCGGAGTGTTTGGTTTTGCCCGCAGCAGCAGGGTTTCCGGGCTGTCAAATTGAACATTCCCCGGCTTTTGTCTATGTACACTAAGCCGAAAATAAGCATAAAATAGTGCCATACCCAATGAGTGTCCCAAACGGAGAGAAAAAGGAGAGCAATCTATCATGCCGATGAATAAAGTGGTTCATGCCGCTCAGCGCGCTGCATTCAGCGCTGCCATTGATTCTGCCATCAAGGCCGTGCGCGGCAAAGGTCCTGAAAATATGGCCGAGCAGGCCGTCAAGCTCGTCAACCTGGCCCAGCCTCTGCTGGCTCACCGTTACCCCGATGCCGACTGGGACAAGGTTCGCGCCTTTGTGTCCGACCCCGGCAGCAAGTGGATGGAGTACGCCTACAAGGCTATCAACGAGATAGACCCCCACATCCTCAAGATGAACACCCTGAACCTTGTGTATGAGGGTATGTTCGCGGGCTATAACTACGTCATGGAGCTGCGCAGGAAGTATGACTGCAACATGCCGTGGATCCTGCTGTTCGACCCGACCTCCGCCTGCAACCTGCACTGCAAGGGCTGCTGGGCTGCCGAGTACGGCAACCGCCTGAACCTGAGCTTTGAGGATATGGACCGCATCGTCACGGAAGGCGAGGCGCTGGGCATCCACTGGTACATGTGCACCGGCGGTGAGCCGACCTGCCGCAAGGAGGATCTGTTCAAGCTGGCCGCCAAGCACCAGAACTCCGTGTTCCACCTGTTCACCAACGGTACGCTGATCGACCAGGCTTTCTGTGACCGCGTCAAGGAAGTCGGCAACATGGCCTTCTTCATCTCCATCGAGGGCATCGGCGATGCCACCGATGACCGCCGCGGCGAGGGCGTCTATGACCGCGTCATGCACGCCATGGATCTGATGAGGGAGAACGGTCTGCTGTTCGGTACCTCCATCTGCTACACCAGCGCCAACTACAAGGCCGTCACGAGTGATGAGTTCATGGATATGCTCATCAGCCACGGTGTGCGCTTCAACTGGTACTTCCACTATATGCCCATCGGTGACGGTGCAAACGTTGACCTGATGCTGAACGCCGAGCAGCGCGAGTATATGATCCACCGCGTGCGAGAGATCCGCGGCTACACCGGCGGCAAGCCGATTTTCTGCATCGACTTCCAGAACGACGGCGAGTACATCGACGGCTGCATTGCCGGCGGCCGCCAGTATGCCCACATCAACCCGGCGGGCGACGTTGAGCCCTGCGTCTTTATCCACTACTCCAACGCGAACATCCACGACAAGAGCCTGCTGGAGTGCCTGCAGCAGCCGCTGTTCAAGGAGTACCACAAGGGCCAGCCCTTCAACCACAACCACCTGCGCCCCTGCCCGATGCTCGAGAACCCCGAGCTGCTGGGTGAGATGGTCAAGCGTTCCGGCGCCCACAGCACCGATATGCAGCAGCCGGAATCTACGGACGATGTTTTCCGCCGCTGCCGCCCCTACGCTGACCAGTGGACTCCGTCCGCTGACCGCATCTGGGCCGATGAACACCCCGATTGCGCTTCCTGCGCCAGCTGCTCCGCCTGCGCATCCAAGTAAAATCGCATAAATAACATTTCACGCCCCGCTGTGGTTTGCAGCGGGGCGTTTTTGTTTGGTTTGGCTTCCCCCCACGGGGGAAGCTGTCAGCGGCCCCGCCCGCTGACTGATGAGGGGGAGCCTTGCCAATACCATCCGCTAACGGGTGACCACGCAAGCCTGCCCCTCATCCGGCCTCGGGCGGGGCCTCGGCCACCTTCCCCCGTGGGGAAGGCATTCATCTTGTCAGCTTTTCGCACATCCCACCGTCCGCGGATTTTCTCCCCAACCGGCGCATATAGTGGTAGCATGGCGGCAAAAAGGGGAGGTGGGCGTATCAAAACGGTGGTGTATCTCGATGTGCTGCTGCTGACGAATTTTCTGACGGCGTACCTTCTGCTGCTGGCGGCGGGGGCGCTGAGCGGCCAGCGTGCGCCGTTTGCCCGGATGCTGGCGGGCAGCGCACTGGCGGCGCTCTCGGCACTGATTTTGTTCGCGCCCGAGCAGCCGTACCCCGTGCAGGTCGCGTACAAGGCCGCCACGGCGCTGGGCATCACGGCGGCAGCGTTCGGCTGGCGGAGCAGGCGGCGGCTGGTGACGGCGGCCTGCTGGTACGCGGCGCTGAACATTGCGCTGGCGGGGGCGGTCCTTCTCGTCATCCTGCGCACCGGCACCCGCGTGGCGGATACGGCAAATTTGACGGTCTACCTGCGTGTTTCGCCGTTGCTGCTGTTGGCACTGTCCGGGGCCTGCTGCGCGGCGGTAGAACTTGGCCTGCGAATTTTCACCCGGCGGGAGGCACCCACCAAAACCGCAGGGCTGGAGCTGGAGCTCTGCGGCCAGCCCGTCCGGCTGCGCGCGGCGCTTGACACCGGCTGTCATCTGCGCGACCCCGTCACCTGCCTGCCGGTGCTCGTCGTCAGCTACCCGGATGCGAAGGCCCGTCTGCCGGACGCGGTCAACACCTTTTTGGACCAGTGGTTTGCCGGGGCCACCGGGGCCGACCCGCCGCCCGGCACGCGGCTGCGGCTGGTGCCCTGCGGCACGGCGGCAGAAAAGAGCCTGCTGCCCGGCTTTGCAGTGCAGGGCATTGGGCTGATCACCGAAAACGGCGTGCTGGGGCTGGGGCGCAGCGCCGTGGTGTTTGCGCCGCGCAGCTTTGGCAGCACCGCCTACGAGGCACTGTACGGAAACGATTTTATGTAAGGGGGTAAATTGCTATGCTCAAGGAGCTGTACCTTTTGTGGCTGCGGCTGGCCGCGCCGCAGGATCTGCACTACATCAACGGGGCCGACACTCTGCCGCCGCCCCTGCCGCCGGAGCAGGAGCGCGCCGCCCTGGATGCGCTGACCCGGGGGCAGCCGCAGGCACGGGACCTGCTCATCACACATAATCTGCGGCTGGTCGTGTACATTGCCAAGAAGTTTGAAACGCCCACCGCGGGCATCGAGGACATGATTTCCATCGGCACTATCGGGCTTATCAAGGCGGTCAACACATTCGAGCCAACGAAAAACATCAAGCTGGCAACCTACGCCAGCCGATGTATTGAAAACGAGATTTTAATGTACCTGCGCAAAAGCTCGAACCGGCGGCAGGACGCCAGCATAGACGAGCCGCTGAACACCGACACCGACGGCAACGAGCTGCTGCTGATGGACGTGCTGACGAGCGACGACCCGCAGGTCGGCGAGGAACTGGAGCGCAGCGCCGAGCGCGCCGCCCTGCGCGGTGCGGTGGGGCGGCTGTCGCCCCGGGAGCGCCGCATCATGGAGCTGCGCTTCGGCCTCAACCACGAGACGGAGCACACCCAGAAGGAGGTCGCCGACACGCTGGGCATCTCCCAGAGCTATATTTCCCGGCTCGAAAAGCGCATCATCCGCCGCCTGCGCCGGGAGCTGGAGGCAGTGGGATAAAAAATCTGCAGCCCCGTAGGGGCCGGGCATGCCCGGCCCGCGGCCTGCCCGTCAGCAGGAGCCCCCGGAAAGCCGCGGGCCGCACAGGTGCGGCCTCTACAGGGCAATGCCTTTTACACCACCGCCTCCGCCCGGGTATTCGTCACAAACTCCACCGCCAGCCCGGCGATCATGTTCATCTCGGGCTGCAAAGAGTACAGCAGGTACTCGTACCCCTCCCGCGTCCACGATATACCGGTGATGCGCCCGGCGTTCTGGCGCTGGGTCACGGTGACGCCGTCAATGTCGTACTGCTGTACATCCTCAAATGCCAAGTCAAAAAAGCCGACGGGGTAAAGCATCTGCCCGGTCCGGGCCGTGCGCAGGCTCATGCGGCGGCCCGGCACAATGTCGTAGTCGATCTCCGAGACCTGCCCCTCAATGAGCCAGTAGCGGTAGGGCATGATGATTTCATTGCTGGGGGCGGACGAGACGCGGAACCCGCCGGTCTGCCCATAGTTGGGCTGTAGATACTCGGTGCGGGTCTCGCGTCCGCCGTGCGCTTCCTCCCGCCGCAGGACCAGCACAAGCACCAGCGCCACCGACACCACGGCCAGCAGCACCAGCGCAAGGACAAACCACAGGGAATCTACCATAAAAATCCCTCCTTTTCCGTATGCTATGCCGCGGCGGTGCGCCATGTGCAAAATTTACCGGTTTGCCGCCGTGCATACCCGCCCATACTCCCGGTAAATAAAAACTGGGGGTCAGCAGGATGTATGCAGGAAAAGTAGAGCTCTGCGGTGTGGATACGGCGCGTCTGCCCGTGTTGAGCGAGGCCGAAAAAAGCCGCCTCATCAAGGCGGCCCGGGCGGGGGACAGGCAGGCCCGGCAGGAGATGGTGCAGGGCAATCTGCGGCTGGTGTTAAGCGTTGTACAGCGGTTTGCGGGCCGCGGCGAGAACATGGACGACCTGTTTCAGGTCGGGTGCATCGGGCTCATCAAGGCCATCGACAACTTTGACCCGGCGCAGAACGTGCGGTTCTCGACCTACGGCGTGCCGATGATCGTCGGCGAGGTCAAGCGCTACCTGCGGGACAACAACGCCGTGCGGGTCAGCCGCTCCATCCGCGACCTGGCCTACCATTCGATGCAGGCGCGGGAGGAGCTGCAAAAGCAGAACGGGCGCGAGCCGAAGCTCTCCGAAATCGCCGCCCGTGTCGGCCAGAGCCCGGAGAACGTCGCTATGGCGCTGGAATCCGCTGTGACGCCGACGAGCCTGTATGAGCCGGTCTACTCCGACGGCGAGGACAGCTTTGCCCTTCTGGACCAGCTGCGCGACGCCACAGGCGAGGAAAGCTGGATCAGCGACATGATGTTCCGCGACACGGTCAGGGCACTCACACCGCGGGAGCGCCGCATCATTGCCCTGCGCTATCTGAACGGCAAGACCCAGACGCAGGTGGCAAAGGAGATCGGCATCAGCCAGGCCCAGGTCAGCCGCCTGGAAAAGGCCGCGCTCAACCATATCAAGGAGCAGATCTGCGCGAACTGAGCTTTAATTATCAAAAATGCTTTGTAGGGGCGAACATTGTTCGCCCGCTGAAGCCTTGCGGCAGTACGGATCTTCCGGGTCGATGGCGAGCATCGACCCCTACAACGTAGGGGCGGATTCCATATCCGCCCGGGAGTTTGGCCACTGCCGCACATGACCTGCGGGCGAACAATGCTCGCCCCTGCATTCTCTGCACACAAAAACGGCAGCCCATCCGGACTGCCGTTTTACATTCTGCTATTCCACCTCGATCCCGCAGGCTCCCAGTGCGCGGGTGAAGGACTTCGGGTTCTTGTACAAAATGCCGGTGATCCCCAGATTGTACGCAGCCTGGGCGTTGGCCTTGTTGTCGTCAACAAAAATCGACTCATCGTAGGCCAGGTGGCAGGTCTGCATCAGCGTTGTAAAAATCTCCGGTTCTGGCTTGCACAGGTGTACATCGCACGAGGCAATGCCGCCGTCAAACAGCGAGAACCACTCCCGCTGGCGCAGCTCGTCCATAACGTCCGTCGGGATGTTCGTCAGGTAGTACAGGCGGTACCCGGCGGCCTTCAGCTTGCGCATGATCTGCACAGTGGTCTTATTGGTTTCCAGCATCGTGAACCACTCGTCAAGGCAGGTCTGCACCTCAAACACGCGGTTGGCGTGGGCGGCCTTCTCCAGCATGATCTTATTGGCTTCCTCGCGTGTGATGATGCCGCGGTCCAGATCCTGCCACTCCTGGCTGCCAAAGACGATGTCGTAGGTCTCCTCCTCGGCGCGGCGGTTCATGAAGTGGTCCATCAGAAAATCCCTGGGATTAAAATTGACGACAACGCCGCCGAAATCAAAAATAATATTCTTGTACATAAAAACCTCCCTGCGGGGCAGTGTGTGTTGCTTTTATTATACACGCCCCGGGGCGATAGGGCAAGGCAACAATTTCACTTTCCCGGCATAGAATAGACCGGAAATACCGGAAAGGGAGGCACGCCATGACCCTGCGCGATCTGTCAGCCAAGGACGTCATCCAGCTGAAAACCGGGGAGAACCTGGGCCGCATCGACGATGTGGTCTTTGACGAGCACGGCGGCCGGCTGCAATCGGTAATCCTGCGCGGGCGGGCGCACTGCTTCGGTCTGCTGGGCTGCGACGATGACCTGATCCTCCCGTGGGAGAGCATCCGCACCATCGGCACCGACGTCATCATGGTCGATGCCGGACCGCTGCCCGGCGCGCGCCGCCGCTGATGTCTGCAAATCGTATATTTTGTGTAAAATTCCGCAAAAATCGGCTGTATTTTTTGGGATACTATGCTATAATTAAAATTCAAAAGGCGGAAAGTGAGGAATCGGCCATGCAGACCACGCGCAGACTGGCAGTGCTGACCGTGCTGGCCGCAGTGCTCATTGCGGCGGGGGCGCTGTTCCTCATTGCTCCGGTCTGGCAGCCGCAGCGCCCTGCCGCTGCGTATGTCCCGGCGGCGGTACACACTGCCGCGCCGGAGGCACCGACCCTCATCGACATCAACACGGCCACGGCGGAGGAACTGACCGCCCTGCCGGGCCTTGGCCCCCGGAAGGCCGCTGCGCTCGTAGCCTACCGCGAGGAGCACGGCCCGTTTGCCACGCTGGCGGACGCCGCTGCGGTCAAGGGCATATCCCTGCGCATGACAGAAAGCTGGGCGGGCCTGGCCGCTGCCAATCATTAGGAGGAGATACACTTGGAAAAAAAGCCGGAAAGCATCTTCATCAACCGTGAACTCAGCTGGCTTGACTTCGACAGCCGTGTGCTGGCCCTTGCCAAGGAAAAGACCGTGCCGCTGGGCGAACGCATCAAGTTTGCTGCTATCTTCGGCAGCAATATGGACGAGTTCTTCATGGTCCGCGTCGGCTCGCTCTACGACCAGACGCTGCTCAAAAACAATAAGACCGACAACGTCACCCACATGACGGCAGCGGAGCAGATCGCTGCCATCACGCCGCGCGTGGCGGAATTGCAGGCAAAATGCGATAAATACTTCCAGCACCTTGTCTCGGCGCTGGCGCAGGAGGGCTACAAAAAGGTAGACTTCGCCAAGCTCGCCAAGCCGCAGGAGCATTTCTGGAAAACCTACTTCCAGCGCGAGCTGCTGCCGCTGCTCAGCCCGCAGATCGTTGATTCCCGCCACCCGTTCCCGTTTTTGAATAACAAAGATATTTACTATATCGCTCAGCTGCACACGAAAAATGAGGGCATCAGCTACGGCATCGTGCCGGTCAGCAGCCAGTTTGAGCGGGTGCTCTTTGTCAAGGACGGCGAGACGACCTGCTTTGCCTTTGTCGAGGAACTCATCGCCCACTATGCAGCGTCCATCTTCAGCGCCAGCACGGTGCAGAAGCAGTGCCTGTTCCGCGTGACCCGCAACGCGGACATCACGGTGGACGAGGGCATGATGGATCACGACGTCGACTTCCGCGATGTCATGAGCGAGCTGCTGAAAAAGCGCCGTAAGCTCGCGGCTGTGCGCCTGCAATTCTGGCCGGACGCCCCGCAGGAAATCGTCAAATTCCTGCGGGACAAGCTCGTCGTGCCCGCGGATCGCTGCTATACCCAGACGTCGCCGCTCGACTCCGGCTCGCTGTTCAAGCTGGCCGGGCGCATCTCCGGCGACGGCGGCCACACGGCGCTGTTCTATCCCGCGGCAAAGCCCATGCAGGCCCCGGCTGGGTACGACCTGTACACCGAGGTCCGCAAGCATGACGTGCTGCTGGCCTACCCGTACCAGAGCATCCGCCCGTTTATCAAGATGCTGCTGCGCGCGGGCGCTGATCCCGACGTTGTGTCGATCAAAATGACGCTCTACCGCATGGCCAGCGACTCCCAGATCGTGAACGCCCTGATCGCCGCTGCCGAGAACGGCAAGGAGGTCGTCGCGATGGTCGAGCTGCGCGCCCGCTTTGACGAGCAGAACAACATCGACTGGTCCAAGCAGCTCGAGGATGCGGGCTGCACCGTGTTCTACGGCTTCGACGATTACAAGGTCCATTCCAAGCTGACCCTTATCACCAGCCGCGTCAACGGCCAATATAAGTACTTGACGCAGATCGGCACCGGCAACTATAATGAAAAGACAAGCGAGCTGTACACTGACCTGTCCTTCATCACGACCCGGCAGGAGATCGGCGAGGAGGCCAGCGCCGTCTTTAACAACATGGCCCTGCAGCGCCTGACGAGCGAGGCAGACACGATGCTGGTCGCACCGCTGCGCTTCAAGACCGTGCTGCTCGAGGAAATGGACCGCCAGATCGCGCTGGCCATGCAGGGCAAGCCCGCGTCCATCATCCTGAAAAACAACTCCATCAACGACCCGCAGATCATCGATAAGATCAGCGAGGCCAGCTGTGCGGGTGTCCGTGTGGACATGATCGTGCGCGGCATCTGCTGCGTGCGTGCCGGTGTGCCGGGCCGCACCGAGAACGTGCATATCCGCAGCCTGGTGGGCCGCTATCTGGAGCACTCCCGCATCTACTGCTTCGGCAGCGGCGAGGCCATGCGCATTTACATTGCGTCCGGTGACTTCCTGACCCGCAACACCGAGCGCCGCGTTGAGGTCGGCGTCCGCGTGGATGACCCGGCCATTGCCAAAAAGCTGCGCGGCATCCTTGACTTGCAGCTGCGCGACACCGTCAATGCCCGCGAGATGCAGCCGGACGGCACCTATGTGAAGGTGCGCCCCGCCGAGGGTCAGCCCCCGGTGGACAGTCAGATGGCGATGTTCGGCTATTTCCAGAACGGTTTCGCGCAGGAGACGGACAAGCCCGAGAAACCAAAAGCAGAATCCAAGCCCAAGGCGGCAGCCGTAAAGGCCGCTGTAAAACCCGTACCCCGGCAGCGTGCGGCACTGCGCCCCAAACGTGCAGGTCTGCTGCAAAGCCTGTTCGGACGCGGAAAAAAATAAGGAGAACCCAAACCATGAAAAGCTGTGTAGTGACCGCAAATTATGCCTGTGACCCCAACAAGGTGTGGTTGTATCTGACCAAGCCGACCCTCAACGGCTGGCGCAGGGACGTCAGCAGCTATGAGGAGAGCGACGACGGCCTGAAGGCTGCCGAAAAGAACACCGACGGCAGCGAGACTCAGATCGTCTTTACCCGCAAGGAAAAGCCCCGGTGCCTGAGCTGCAACTTCCAGAAGGGCAAGATCAGCGGCACCTTTACGGCGCTGCTGCTGGGCGGCGGTGACGCCACCAGCGTGGAATGCACGCTGGATGTCAACGGTCTGGGCTTTTTCACCAAGCCCGAAAAGCTCCTGAACGAGCGCCTGGAGATGCTCCGCCAGACGCTGGGGGCGTAAGGCCCTTGGTTTACAGCCCTGTAGGGGCCGCACATGTGCGGCCCGCAGCCTTCCCATGAAGGCCCGTCTGCCTTACACGCGCGGGCCGGGCGTGCCCGGCCCCTGCAAATGCAGCGCAAATATTGTCCGCTCCTGTTATCTGCAGGGGCGGATATTTTTTCCCCCGCCCGCATACCGTGTATAAAAAACACGGGAGGTGTACGCCATGTGGGAAAACGCCGCGCCGCTGCCGGAAAATGAGCCGCCGAGGCCGCCTGCCCGCTGCGCCGGTTCCGAGGAGGATTTGGTCCTATGGGCGCAGATCCTTCTCTGTCTTGCTGCCATCGGCCTTGTGCTGGCCGCCGGGGCGCTGGATTGGCCGGTTTACCCGGAGCTGCGCCGCGCGTTCACGGCGGCCATGCAGCCCGAGCAATCGCTGCTGCTGGGCGAGGAGCGCAACCTTCTGAAATTTACCGAGCAGACCGCCGGGGAGCTGGCCGACTCCGCCCGCAGCATGTGGGAGGACTTCACCCTGCCCGCCACGCCGGAGAGCGCCCGCACAGCTCACGGCCAGCCGTCGCCGCCTGCCTACGCCAGGACGGACAGCTACACGCCCGGCTTTCCACTGCAATTCCCGCTGCCCGGGCAGAGCCGTAAAACCTCCGGCTACGGCTGGCGCACCGATCCGATGGGCGGCCTTGGCGACGACTTTCACATCGGCAACGACCTGGCTGCGGCACAGGGCACGCCGGTGCTGGCCGCCGCGGACGGTGTGGTGCGCATGGCGGGCAGCCATAAGAGTTACGGCAACTACCTGCGCATTCTCCACGCCGACGGCGACGAGACGCTGTACGCGCACATGCAGTATCTGTTCGTAAAGGCGGGGGAGTGCGTTACCGCGGGGCAGATCCTCGGCACCGTGGGCGAGACCGGCAACGCCACCGGCCCGCACCTGCACTTTGAGATCCTGCACCGCGGTCTGCGCTATGACCCCGCCGAGGCCCTGCAGAATGCGTCGTAGCCGCGCAAAGATCCGCTGGAAGCAGCCGCTGCTTACCCTTGCGGCCTTAACGCTGCTGCTGGCGTTTGACGGCAGCGGCATCCTGCGGGTAGGGCTGGGCTGCGCCGTGCTGCATGAGTGCGGCCACGCGCTGGCTTACCGCCTTTTGTGGCGGCGCTGGCCGGAAATCGAGGTCTCGCCCTTCGGCCTCTGCCTGCGGCTGCGCGGCCTGCCGATGACGAACCTGCAGGAGCTTCTGCTGGCTGCAGCGGGCCCGGCGGTCAACCTGCTGGCCTGTGCGGCAGTGCTGGCCTTCATGCGCGCCACGGCCTATACCTATGGCGGCTACTGGTTCGCCTGCTGCAATCTGCTGGTGGGTGCCAGCAATCTGCTGCCCCTGCCCGGCCTGGACGGTGCGCATATTGCCGCGTGTCTGTTGCATTTTGGCCGGAAATAGGGTACAATAAACGAACACACTAAAAAGCTAAGGATGGTTCACCAACATGGCGGAATTTTCCCCGAAATTTAAAGAAGCATTGAGCCTTGTGCAGAAGCCGGGCCGGTACACCGGCGGCGAGCCGGGCTGTGTCTATAAGGATAAGTCCAGGGTCGATGTGCGCATGGCGTTCTGCTTCCCCGATACCTACGAGATCGGTATGTCGTTCCTCGGCGAAAAGATCCTCTACGACATCCTCAACCGCCACGAAAACTGGTGGTGTGAGCGCGCGTTCATGCCCTGGACCGATATGAAGGAGCAGATGGAGCGGCTGGACATTCCGCTCTACTGCCTTGAGAGCAAGGATCCGCTGACCGATTTTGACATCATCGGCTTCTCGCTGGAATATGAGCTGGCCTACACGAACGTGCTGGCCATGCTGCGCCTGTCGGGTATTCCGCTGCGCGCCGCGGACCGCGACGAGCGCTGGCCGCTGATCATTTCCGGCGGCCCCTGCGTCTGCAACGCCGAGCCGATGGCGGATTTCTTCGACGTCATGCAGCTGGGCGAGGGTGAACAGATGCTCCAGGACATCTGCGCCGCAGTCGAGCGGGGCAAAAAGCAGGGCTGGAACAAAGAACAGCTGCTTTTGGAACTCGCCAAAATTCCCGGCGTCTACGTGCCGTCCTTCTACAATGTGACCTACAGGGAGGATGGCCGCATTGAGGCCGTCACCCCGAACCGTCCCGGCGTTCCCGCCCGCGTGACAAAGGCTATCGTCAGGGATATGGACAGCTTCACCCCGCCGGAAAACTTTGTTGTGCCGCTCGTCGGTGCGGTGCAGGACCGCGCCTGCGTCGAGGTGCTGCGCGGCTGCGTGCGCGGCTGCCGCTTCTGTCAGGCAGGCCAGCTCTACCGCCCCTTCCGTGAGCGCAGCCCCAAGCTCATCAGCGACAGCGCCCGCGCACTCTGCCGCAACACCGGCTACGATGAATTGAGCCTGTCGAGCCTGTCCACCTCCGATCATTCGCGGCTGGAAGAAATTCTCGACGAGCTGAACTCCTGGGCCGAGGCTGACCACGTCAGCTTGTCGCTGCCGTCCCTGCGTGTGGACAACTTCTCGGAATCGCTGGTCGAAAAGACGACGAAGGTCCGCAAGAGCGGTCTGACCTTTGCCGCCGAGGCCGGCACCCAGCGCCTGCGCGACGTCATCAATAAGAACGTCACGTGGGAGCAGATCGAGCGCGGCTGCCGCATCGCCTTCTCGGAGGGGTACACCTCGGTCAAGCTCTACTTCATGATGGGGCTGCCGACGGAAACGCTCGACGACATCAAGGGCATTGCCGACACGGCGCAGCAGGTCGTGGACCTGTTCTATAAGATCCCCAATCGACCGAAGGGCAAGGGCGTGCAGGTCACGATCAGCGTCGCCTGCTTTGTGCCCAAGCCCGACACGCCGTTCCAGTTCTGCGCCCAGGACCGCCGCGAGTCCCTGCGCGAGAAGCAGAAATATCTGCTCAGCTGCGTGCATTCCCGCAAGATCAAGGTCAACTACCACGACAGCACCACAAGCGTGCTCGAGGGTGTGTTCGCCAAGGGTGACCGCCGTCTGGGCCGTGTCATCGAGACGGCGTTCGAGAACGGTGCCTTTTTTGATACGTGGGAGGAATACTTCAACTATGACCGCTGGCTCGATGCGTTCAAGACCTGCGGCCTTGACCCGGACTTTTACAACTACCGCACCATCGGCCTGGACGAGGTCACGCCCTGGGACCATCTGGATGTCGGCGTGACAAAGGCCCATCTGGTGCGCGAGTACAACAAGGCGCTCGAGGCAAAAACGACCCAGCCCTGCAACCGCCAGTGCAGCGCCTGCGGTGCCAACAAGCTGATCGGAGGACCGTGCTTTGACTACAGTAAGAATCTTCTTTGAGAAGTGCGGCGAGTCCGCCTATATCTCGCTGCTTGACCTGCAGCGGGTCTTTCACCGGATGCTGAAAATGAGCAGCCTGCCCGTGTACTACACGCAGGGCTTCAACCCGCACATCTACCTGTCCTTCACCTGCCCGCTGTCCCTGGGGCAGGAGAGCCTCTGCGAAAGCTGCGAGGTCAAGACCGAGCAGGAGACGATTGACCCGCAGGCATGGATCGACGCCTTGCAGCCCCTGATGCCGCGCGGCATCGTCATCACGAAGGTCGCCCCGGCTGTGGAGAAGGTCGGCGAGATCGAGACGGCAGCCTATGAAATCACGATGCCCGCCGGCTCAGCCATCGCCCTTGACGCCTACAACAATGCCGAGCACGCCGAGGTCACGAAAAAGACGAAGCGCGGCTGCAAAACGCTGGAGCTGAAGCACTACCTTGACCGCATTGAGTACACGATTGAAGGCGGCACGCTGCGCTTTACGGCGCTGCTGCCCTGCGGAAGCGGCGAGGCACTGAACCTGAACCCGTCCCTGCTGACCGACTTTCTCCGCACGCAGGGGGCTGCTCCCGTCTGGCAGTGCCGCGTGGTGCGGACGCACCTTTATAATAAAGCGGGCAAAGACTTCGAGTAAGCTCCCTGGCCCCCTCGCAGAGGAAGGTTTTTGACACGCTGGCCTTCCCCCTCGGGGGAAGGTGCCCGAGGCCCCGCCCGAGGGCGGATGAGGGGCAACCTTCCGGGCACAGCCCGTTTACGGGTAACTGCCGGGGACTTGCCCCTCATCCGGCCCTGCAGGGCCACCTTCCCCGCAGGGGAAGGCAAAAGCTGAAAAAATCTTCGTTTTTCTGTCAAAACCCCCTTGCCAAACGCGCTGCACAATGCTATAATACTAAAGCGTTAGTGCCGCCGAGCCATCGGCGGGATAATGACACATCATTATACAGGCGGTCCTCTGACGAACAATCGTGTATGAACGTCGCAATAAAATGGAGGAATTCAAACCATGGACGCAATGAAGCATTTTACCGAGGGTATGATCAAAGAGAACAAGCCCCAGTTCGAAGTCGGCGACACCGTTCGCGTCTCCGTCCGCATCAAGGAAGGCGACAAGGAGCGTATCCAGGCTTTTGAGGGCACCGTTATTGCCAAGAAACATGGCGGCATCGCGGAGACCTTCACCGTCCGCCGCACCTCTTACGGTGTTGGCGTTGAGCGTGTGTTCCCGGTCAACAGCCCGTTCGTCGAGAAGGTTGACGTCGTTCGCCGCGGCAAGGTCCGTCGTGCGAAGCTGTTCTACCTGCGCGAGCGCACCGGCAAGGCAGCCAAGGTCAAGGCACGTATCTGAGCATACTAGAAAAGGGGAGGACGGTTGGCGTTCTCCCTTTTTTCGTATTTTTTTAAACGGGTGGTGGAAAACATGGCAGCATCCTTCAAGGACCGCTACCGCCGCAATAAGGAAACGCTGGAATGGTACGACGCCCTCGCTATGGCCGTGGCGGTCATTGCGCTGGTGTTCACCTTCGGCGTGCGCATCGTCAAGGTGGACGGCCATTCAATGGACCCGACACTCTCCAACGGCGAACGCATCCTTATCAACCTTTTAAAAAAGCCCGACTATGACGACATCGTTGTCGTGGACGGCTACACGGAATACGGCAGGCCCCTCGTCAAACGGGTCATCGGCAAGGGCGGGGACACCATCGATATTGACTTTACCGCCGGTATCGTCTACCGCAACGGCGAGGCCCTCGACGAGCCCTACACCGCCGAGCCTACGTATTTATATGAAAGCGTGGACTTTCCCATCACGGTGCCGGACGGCTGCCTATTCCTGATGGGGGACAACCGCAACAATTCCACCGACAGCCGCGATACCCGCGTGGGCTGCGTGGACGAACGTGACATTATGGGCGCAGCTGTGCTGCGCGTACTGCCCTTTGGCAAGATAGGAGCGGCCCAATGAGCCAGAGTGACATTATCAACAGCCGCCAGATCCAGTGGTTCCCCGGGCACATGACCAAGACCCTGCGCCTGATGGAAAAGGAAATCCGCAACGTCGACTGCGTTTTGCAGATTCTCGACGCGCGCATCCCGCTTTCCAGCCTGAACCCCGAGATCGAGCGCATCACCGCGGGCAAACCGCATCTGTACGTATTGAATAAGTCTGATTTGGCAGACCCCGAGATCACCAAGCAATGGCTGGCCTACTTCAAGAGTGCGGGTGCGGGCTGCATTGCGATGGACTCCAAGCAGCGCGGACGCGCCACGGCTACGAAGGGCCTGATCGAAAAGGAGCTTTCCGCGCTGATGGAGCGCCGCCGCAGCCGCGGCATGGTCGGCGCAGCCATCCGCGTTATGATCGTGGGCATCCCGAACGTTGGCAAGTCCACCTTCATCAACTCGTTTGCGGGCACGACCCGCGCCAAGGCTGCCAACAAGCCCGGCGTGACCCGCGGCAAGCAGTGGATCTCGGTTGACAGCTTTGACCTCATGGACATGCCCGGCGTGCTGTGGAAAAAGTTCGATTCGCTGGAAACGGCGTCGAACCTTGCGTTTATAGGCTCCATCCGCGACGATATTCTCGACATTGAGGAGCTGGCCTGCGGTCTGCTCTCCAGCGTGCGCGGCATTTATCCGCAGCAGCTGCTGGCCCGCTACAAGCTGGACGCCGAGGCACTGACGCTGCCGCCGTATGACCTCCTGCAGGCCATCGGCGCCAAGCGCGGTATGCTGATTTCCGGCGGTGAGGTCGATACCGAACGCGCCGCCAAGATGCTGGTCGGTGAGTTCCGTGCCAGCAAGTGGGGGCGGCTCTCCCTTGAGCGCCCGCCCCGGCGCGCCATTCAGGAAGATAGGGAAGAGGTGACGGACGATGCCCCGCAGGACGACGACTGGGACGACGAGCAGTAACGAGGCGCTCTACGCCTTTGACACCGCCAGACGCGCCGAACACGGTACTGTCTGCGGCGTGGACGAGGCGGGCCGCGGCCCGCTGTGCGGCCCGGTCTGCTGTGCGGCGGTCATCCTGAACCCCGATGACCCCATCGAAGGTGTCAACGACTCCAAAAAGCTGACAGAGAAGCGACGCGACGCGCTGTATGAGGAAATCACAAAGCGCGCACTGGCGTATAAAATTATCTTCATCTCGCCGCAGGAAATTGACGAGCGCAACATCCTGTGGGCCACGATGGACGGCATGGCGCAGGCTGTGGCGGGGCTGGAAATAACGCCCGACTATGTGCTGATCGACGGCAACCGCTGCCCGCCGGGGCTGATACAGCCCGCCGAGGCTGTCGTCAAGGGCGACGCCAACAGTGCGTCGATTGCGGCGGCGTCGATTCTGGCAAAGGTCAGCCGTGACCGCTATATGCTGGAGCTGGACAAGCAGTACCCGCAGTACCAGCTTGCCAGGCACAAGGGCTATCCGACCAAGCTGCACTACGAGCTGATCGCGCAGTACGGCATCCAGCCGTTTTACCGCCGCAGCTTTCTGAAAAAGCAGGGCTACTGGCATGACTGACGTCGGCCACACGGGCGAGGCCGTCGCCGCCAAGTACTACCAGCAGCGCGGCTGGCTGCTGCTGAACCACAACTACCGCACGCGGCTGGGGGAGCTGGACCTTATTTTGTATAAGGAAAACACCCTCGTCTTTGCCGAGGTCAAGACGCGCACCGGCACGATGCTGGACCGCCCCGCCGCCGCGGTGGACGCCCGGAAGCAGAACCGCCTGATTTTGGCGGCCCAGCAATACCTGCAGCACAGCCCCTACCGTGATGCCGCCATCCGCTTTGATGTGGTGGAGGTCACGCCCGCCGCCCGCGGCTGGCAGGTGCATTGCATCCCGGGCGCGTTTGAGTGTTGAAAAAACACTGGGGGAAAATTTTGTCAACGCATGGAATGTAGGGGCGAGCATTGCTCGCCCGCTAACCTTGCCGCATGACCCGTTTACGGTATGGCTTCGGCAGACGGGCACGGGCGAGCAATGCTCGCCCCTACAAAATGTGCCTGCACAGTATATAAGGTATAGCGCCAAAAAAGGCTTATACATATAGAGGAAAGAGAATAAGAGAAAGGGTGTAAACGTATGCAGTATTTGAGCACCAGAGATTCCGCACTCCGCGTTTCCGCACAGGAGGCTATCGTCCGCGGTCTGGCACCGCAGAGCGGTCTGTTCGTGCCGGAGACCTTCCCCCAGGCCGATTTGGACGCATGGAAAAATCTCTCCTATCCCGAGCTGGCCGAAAAGGTCCTGGCCGGTTTTCTGACCGATTACAGCGCTGATTTCCTGCACACCGCAACAGCATCTACCTACGGCGCTGCCTTTGGCGGCAAGGCGGGCGAGACCGTCAGGGTCCGCGACGGCCTGTATTCTCTCGAGCTGTGGCACGGCCCGACCTGCGCCTTCAAGGACTACGCCCTGCAGCTCATGCCGAAGCTGCTCGTCGAGGCCAAGAAGATGCTGGGCCGCACCGAGACGACCCGCATTCTGGTGGCAACCTCCGGCGACACCGGCAAGGCCGCGCTGGCGGGCTACGCCGACCTCGACGGCATTGAAATTGAGGTATTTTACCCGAACGACGGCACAAGCGAGATCCAGCATCTGCAGATGGCGACCCAGAAGGGCGAAAACGTGCAGGTCTACGCCGTGCAGGGCAACTTTGACGATGCCCAGACCGGCGTCAAGAAGGTCTTTGCCGACGCCGACGTCGCCGCCGAGCTGGAAAAGCGCGGCATCCGCCTGTCCAGCGCCAACTCCATCAACTGGGGCCGCCTCGTGCCGCAGATCGTCTACTATTTCTACGCCTACTTCCGTCTGGCCGAGCAGGGCGCAGTCGAATGGGGCAAGCCTGTAGATTTCTGCGTGCCCACCGGCAACTTCGGTGACATTCTGGCGGGCTACTACGCCAAGCAGATGGGGCTGCCCGTGGGCAGGCTGGTCTGCGCGTCCAACAAGAACAATGTCCTGACCGACTTCCTGCGCACCGGCACCTATGACGCCCGCCGCACCTTCTACAAGACGACCTCGCCGTCGATGGACATCCTGATCTCCTCGAACCTCGAGCGTCTGCTCTACCACGTCAGCGGCAGCAGCGAAAAGGTCGCGGGCTGGATGCAGGAGCTTTCCGCCACAGGCAAGTACACCGTTGACGCCGAGACGCTGGCAAAAATCCAGCAGAGCTTCGCCGCAGGCTACGCCGACGATGCCGACGGTGCTGCTGAAATCAAGGCCCGCTTTGACGGCGACCACTACCTCTGCGATACCCACACCGCCGTGGCCTTCCGCGTGGCCGAGACCCGGCGCACCGACGCGCCGATGGTCGTGCTCTCCACGGCCAGCCCGTTCAAGTTCCCGCGCGACGTCCTGACGGCTCTGGGCGGGGAGGCCCCCGCCAGCGACTTTGCCGCCATGGCCGCGCTGACCGCCGAGACCGGTGCCGAGGCTCCCGCCTCGCTGCGTGAGCTGGATAAGCTCGAGGTGCGGTTCAAGACCGTGCTGCAGCCCGCCGACATCCGCACCGCGGCTCTTCGTTAAAAGCAACAACTAGAAAGTGAGGGCCCTATGGCCATCTTTGCAATCGGGGATATGCACCTCTCGCTGGGAACGGACAAGCCCATGGACGTTTTCCCGGGGTGGGAGGGGTATCTGCCCCGACTGGAAGCCAGCTGGCGCAAGCTGATCGGCCCGGACGACACCGTTGTTCTGGCGGGTGACACCAGCTGGGCCATGAACCTGAACGACACAAAAGCGGATTTTGCCTTTATCCAAAACCTGCCGGGCCAAAAGTGGCTCTTAAAGGGCAACCATGACTACTGGTGGACGACGACCCGCAAGATGGAGACCTTCCTGACTGCCAACGGCTTTGACACGCTGCATATTTTGCACAACAACGCCTGCACTGTGGGCAATGTGGCGCTGTGCGGCACCCGCGGCTGGCCGTTTGACGACGTTGCCGCCCAGGGCGAAAAGCTCATGGCGCGGGAGGCGGGCCGTCTGCGTATGTCCTTGCAGGCGGCGGGGGATGCGGCAGAAAAAATCGCTTTTCTCCACTACCCGCCCATCTATCCCGGCGCACAGGCGCAGGAGCTGGTGGATGTGCTGAATGAGTTCGGCGTGACCGAGTGCTACTACGGCCACCTGCACGGCAAGTCCATCCGCTACGCAACGCAGGGCGAGCGCGACGGCATCACCTATCGGCTGATCTCCGCCGACGGTCTGTCGTTCTGCCCGTATAAAATCAGGTGATGCGGATGAAGCAGAAAACAAAAAGCATTGTCACGGCGCTGCTGCTGGGGGTCTTATGCGCGGTAACACTGTCCGCCGTCATTACGGTGCCGGACTGGGAGACCGCCCGCGCGGATCTGCTGATCGGCATGCAGTACGAGACAACGGGCCTCGACCTTGACGCCGTGCCCGGCTGGCTTGCGGCGCTGGTCATGCTGCACCAGAATTTTCCGCTGGACGGCTGGGCCTGGGGGCCTGCCGCCGCGGGGCTGGCCGTGCTGCTCTGCTGGGTACGCGGTCAGCGTGAGGCGAAACCCAAGCGCACGGAGCTGATGCTGAGCATTGTCTTTGGCATTGCTGAGGTATTGGGTCTGAGTATCTGCAAGCTGGGCAGCTGGGCGTTTGTCCTTAAAAATCCGTATCATCTCTGCGTCGGCACGTTCTGCATGGCCGGGTACGCGGTGCTGTTCTACCACGCGGTCTGGGGGCTGTACGCCCTGCTGGGCCGCAGCCGGACGGGCGGGGAGGACTTCCCGCAGACCCGCTTCGCAGCGTGGTTCACCAAGGCACCGGGCCGCGCGTCGTCGCTGCTCATCGGCGCGGCGTGGCTGCCGTGGGTCGCCGTGTTCTGGCCAGGCTCCGTGGACTGGGACTCCTGGGGGCAGATCTCGCAGGTGCTTGGGGTGCAGGAGATGACCGCCCACCATACGGTGCTCTCCACCTGGCTGCACGGCTGGCTGTTCCGGCTGGGCCGTGCGCTGGGCAGCGACAATCTCGGCGTGTTTTTCTACATAGTATTGCAGTTTCTCGTCTGCGCGTGGGTGTTCGGGCAGGTAACGGCCTTTGCCGCCAGGCTCGGCTGCTCCCGCGGTGTGCAGTATGCGGTCACAGCGTTCTTTGCGCTCGACCCCGTCTGGGGCGCGTTCATCCAGACGCAGGTCAAGGATACGCTCTACACGGGACTGTTCGTCCTGTTCGTGCTGAAAACCGCCGACCTGCTGCTCTTTCCGCAGGAATGGCAGGGGAGCCGCCCGCGCCTGACCGCTTACGCGGTGCTCGGCGTGCTCTGCTGCCTGCTGCGCAAAAACGGCATCTATGCCGTTGTGCCGATGCTGCTGGCGTCGGCCTTCACCGTGAGTGAAAAGCGCCTGCGCCGCCCCGTGCTGGCGGTGCTGCTGGCCGTCTGTATCGGCTCGTTCGGGTTTGACACGTTCACCGAAAAAGTCCTCGACATCCCCGCAGGCAGCGTGGGGGAGGCGCTCTCGGTCCCGATGCAGCAGACCGCCCGCTATATCCGCGACTACGGCAATGAAGTCACCGACGACGAGCGCACCGCCATCGAGAAGGTCCTCGACTACGACGCCATTGCCCAAAGCTACATGCCGGAGCTGTCTGACGGCGTCAAGCAGTACTACAAAAATCCCGGTAAGGGTGACCTGGCCCGCTATATGCTGGTCTGGGCCAAAATGCTGCTCAAGCACCCGGTCTGCTATTTTGAGGCAACGCACGCAAACTCCCACGGGTATTACACCATCACGAAATGCCGCGCCATCAACGATTACTACACGTTCAATAATGACATTTGCATGGAAATGTCTGAAATGAACGTCCACTATCTTGATAAATCCGGTTATCTGCGGTATGCTTTTGTACAGGCGCTCTCGGCATTTGAAAAGCTGCCGCTCGTGGGGCTTACAACGTCCATCGGGTTCATGGCGTGGCTGACTGCCGTGCTTGGTCTCTGGCTGGCGCGCTGCAAAGCAAAGCCTGTGCTGCCGGTTTTTATCGGCCTTGGCATCTTCTGGCTGACCTGCATTGCGTCCCCGGTCAATGACTGTATGCGCTATTTCCTGCCTGTGGCGGGGTGTCTGCCGCTGGTTTTCTGTCTGGCGGCGGTATTTTCCCGTGAAAAATCAGAAATTACCGTCTGATTTGTTAAAAAATTCAAAAAAGACTGGTATTTTCCGCACAGGCATGGTATAATAACTTGTATTTTTATGTACATCTATTTTTGGAGGAATTTATAAATGAAACTGATTTCCTGTGAAAAGCTCGAAAAGAGCATGGTCGAACTGCAGTTCTCCATTGACGCGGAGACCTTCAAATCTGCTGTCAATACCGCTTTCAAGCGCGAGGGCAAGAAGTACGCCATCCCCGGCTTCCGCAAGGGCAAGGCTCCCAAGGCCATGATCGAGAAGATGTATGGCAAGGACCTGTTCCAGTATGATGCCATCAACGACCTGTTCCCCGAGAACTACGAGGCCGCCGTCAAGGAGGCCGGTATCGAGGTCGTTGGCCGTCCTGACCCCGAGGTCGTCTCTATGTCCGAGGACGAGGGCGCTACCCTGAAGGTCAAGGTCGCTGTTAAGCCCGAGGTCGAGCTGGGCGAGTACACCGGTTTAACCGTCAACAAAGATGTCAAGACTGTTGACGAGGCTGATGTTGACGCCGAGATCAAGCGCATGCAGGACCGCAATGGCCGTCTGCTGACCCGTGAGGGTGCTGCCGAGAACGGCGACACCGTTGACATCGACTTCGAGGGCTTCGTTGACGGCGTCGCTTTCGAGGGCGGCAAGGCCGAGCACTACTCTCTGGTGCTGGGCTCCGGCTCCTTCATCCCCGGCTTCGAGGAGCAGGTCGTTGGCCACAAGGCCGGCGAGGAGTTCGACGTCAACGTCAAGTTCCCCGAGGAGTACCAGGCTGAGGAGCTGGCCGGCAAGGACGCCACCTTCAAGATCAAGCTGCATGAGGTCCAGTACAAGGAGCTGCCCGAGCTGGACGACGACTTTGCCAAGGACGTCAGCGAGTACGACACTCTCGACGAGCTGAAGGACTCCATCCGCAAGGGCATCGAGACCAACCACGAGAAGCAGGCTGACCAGAAGGTCGAGAACGACCTGATCGACCAGGTCGTGGGCGGCATGAAGGCCGAGATCCCCGACGCCATGATCGAGAGCCGCATCGAGGAGCTGGTACAGGACTTCCAGTACCGCATCTCCCAGCAGGGCCTCAAGCTCGAGCAGTACCTGCAGTATATGGGCATGACCATGGAGCAGTTCAAGGAGCAGTTCCGTGAGCAGGCCGACAAGCAGGTCAAGATGCGCCTGGCCATGGAGGCTATTGTCGCCAAGGAGTCCATCGAGGCTACCGAGGAGGAGTTCGAGGCCGAGATCAAGCGCATTGCCGATGCTTACCAGATGGAGGCCGACAAGGTCAAGAGCCTGGTCGATGCTGCCGCCGTCAAGAAGGATCTGGCTGTCAACAAGGCAATCGACTTCGTGAAGTCCAAGGCCAACATCGTCGCCGGTGCTGCCGAGGAGAAGAAGCCCGCCAAAAAGACCACCCGCAAGACCACCAAGAAGGCTGCCGCCAAGCAGGACGAGGAGCCGAAGGAAGAGGAGACCAAGGGCGAGTAATCACCCTGCGGGCATCCGTAAACATTGAGTAAAAGGGCCGGTACGGTTGCGCAGCTATGCCGCCGTATCGGTTCCTTTGTCATCACCCATACTTTATCTAAAGCACCAAGGAGGGAAACCAGAATGAGCCTTGTACCTTATGTTGTCGAACAGACTGCGCGCGGTGAGCGCAGCTATGACATCTTCTCCCGCCTGCTCAATGACCGCATCATTGTGCTGAGCGAGGACGTCAACTCCGCCTCTGCCAGCGTCATCGTGGCACAGCTGCTGTACCTCGAGGGCCAGGACCCGGAGAAGGACATCTACTTCTATATCAACAGCCCCGGCGGCTCGATCTCTGACGGTATGGCCATCCACGACACGATGAACTACATCAAGTGCGATGTCTCCACCATCTGCGTCGGCATGGCGGCCTCGATGGGCTCTTTCCTGCTGGCCAGCGGCACCAAGGGCAAGCGCTTTGCCCTGCCGAACTCCGAGATCTTGATCCACCAGCCGCTTATCGGCGGGCAGGGTATCTCCGGCCAGGCTACCGACATCAAGATCCACGCCGACCACATCGTGCGCATCCGCGAGAAGATGAACACGCTGCTCAGCCAGTACACCGGCCAGCCGCTGGACGTCATCACCCGCGACACCGAGCGCGACAACTATATGACCGCGCAGCAGGCGAAGGAGTACGGCCTGATCGACGACATCCTCTATAAACACTGATTCGGGGGAACAACATGGCAAATCAAACGTCCGGCAAGGACGGAAAAGGACGCGAGCTCGTCTGCAGCTTCTGCGGGCGGACGCAAAATGAGGTAGAGCAGCTGATCATTGGCCCCGGCGTCAATATCTGCAAGGACTGCCTGGATATGTGCAATAATGCCCTGTACAAGGACGGCGAGCGCCCGGCCCCGCCGCGCGCCGGTATGCCGCGGAACCGCCGCCGCACAGCCGCGCAGCCCGGTGCGGACTATGACTATGACCCGCTCGAGAGCATCAATATCCTGACCCCCGCCGAGATCAAGGCGGGGCTGGATCAGTATGTTATCGGGCAGGATGCCGCCAAAAAGGTGCTGGCTGTCTCTGTCTACAACCACTACAAGCGCATTCTCTCCCGCGAGAGCAGCGACGTGGAGCTGCAGAAGTCCAACGTGCTGATGCTCGGCCCGTCCGGCACCGGCAAGACGCTGCTGGCCCAGACGCTGGCCAGGATGCTCAATGTGCCGTTCGCCATCGCAGACGCCACGACGATCACCGAGGCAGGCTACGTCGGCGAGGATGTCGAGAACATCCTGCTCAAGCTCATTCAGGCGGCGGATTTTGACGTCGCCCGCGCCGAGATCGGCATTATCTACGTCGATGAGATCGACAAGATCACCCGCAAGAGCGAGAACCCCTCCATCACCCGTGACGTCGGCGGTGAGGGTGTACAGCAGGCGCTGCTGAAGATCGTGGAGGGCACGGTCAGCAACGTGCCGCCCAACGGCGGACGCAAGCACCCGCAGCAGGAGTTCATCCAGATCAACACGAAGAATATCCTGTTTATCTGCGGCGGCGCGTTCGATGGGCTGGAAAAGCTCATTCAGAAGCGCACCGACAACGCCTCCCTCGGCTTTGGAAGCCAGCTGCGCACAACGCTGGACAAGGATGAGACGCGCCAGAAGCTGCTGAAGAAGGTCGAGCCTGACGACCTCGTCAAGTTCGGTCTCATTCCCGAACTGATCGGCCGTCTGCCCGTTGTGACGGTGCTTGACCCGCTGGACGAGGAAGCTCTTGTCCGAGTTCTGACCGAGCCGAAGAACAGCATTGTGCGCCAGTACAAGGAGCTGTTCCACCTCGACAATGCCGAGCTCGTCTTTACCGAGGACGCGCTGCACGCCATCGCCAAGAAAACGGTGGAGCGCAAGAGCGGTGCCCGCGGTCTGCGCAGCGTCGTCGAAGAACTGCTGATTCCGATCATGTACGACATCCCGTCGGACGCCACCATCACAAAGGTGACCATCGATGCGGATACGGTGGCAGGGGGCGAGCCACGCATCGAGCACGGCATGATGCGCCCGCGCTACAAAAATATGGCGTCCCAGCAATAATTTGCAAACACACCGGTGCAGGAATGCGCCGGTGTGTTTTTGTTCACAAAAATTTTATATAGAAAACACTTGATTTTTTGCAGTAAAGTGAGTATTATATATTTAGCACTCAGAGAGATTGAGTGCTAAACTAAAAATCAAAAGAGAAATCTTTTATAGGGAGGAACTTCCACTATGAAAATCAAACCTCTTGCAGACCGCGTTGTCATTAAGCTGGTCGAAGAAGAAGAAACCACCAAGGGCGGCCTGATCCTGTCCGGCTCCGCCAAGGAGAAGCCCCAGGTTGCCGAGGTCATCGCAGTCGGCCCCGGCGGCAATGTGGATGGTAAGGACGTTGAGATGATCGTCAAGGTCGGCGACAAGGTCCTGACCAGCAAGTACTCCGGCACCGAGGTCAAGGTTGACGGCGAGGAATGCACCATCGTCCGCCAGAGCGACATCCTCGCAATCGTCGAGTAAATTTGATTTCACCGATTTCTTTCAGATAAAAGGAGAGATTCATTATGGCTAAACAGATCAAGCAGGGCGAGGACGCCCGCAAGGCGCTTTGCGCAGGTATCGACCAGCTGGCCAACACCGTTAAGGTCACCCTGGGCCCCAAGGGCCGCAATGTTGTGCTGAGCAAGAAGTTCGGCAGCCCGCTCATCACCAATGACGGTGTCACCATCGCTAAGGAGATCGAGCTGAAGGACGAGTTCGAGAACATGGGCGCCCAGCTCGTTCGCGAGGTCGCCACCAAGACGAACGACGCCGCCGGTGACGGTACGACCACCGCTACCGTTCTGGCACAGGCCTTCGTCAATGAGGGCATGAAGAATGTCACCGCCGGTGCAAACCCGATGGACATCAAGCGCGGCATGCAGAAGGCCGTCGCCGCTGCTGTCGACGCTGTCAAGCAGCACAGCCAGAAGGTCAACGGCAGCAAGGACATTGCCCGTGTCGGCACTGTCTCTGCAGGCGATGCCGAGATCGGTCAGCTGATCGCTGACGCAATGGAGAAGGTCACCGCTGACGGTGTTATCACCATCGAGGAGAACAAGACCACTGCCGAGACCTACACCGAGGTCGTCGAGGGCATGCAGTTTGACCGCGGCTATGTGACCCCCTACATGGTCACCGATACCGAGAAGATGGAGACCGTCTACGACGACTGCTCTGTCCTGATCACCGACAAGAAGATCAGCGTCTTCCAGGATGTGGTTCCTCTGCTCGAGCAGGTCATCCAGTCCGGCCGCAAGCTGCTGATCATTGCAGAGGATGTCGAGGGCGACGCTCTGTCCAACCTCATCATCAACCGTCTGCGCGGCGGCCTGAACGTTGTCGCTGTCAAGGCACCCGGCTTTGGTGATCGCCGCAAGGAGATGCTGCAGGATATCGCCACCCTGACCGGCGGCACGGTTATCAGCAGCGACCTGGGCTATGAGCTGAAGGACGCCACCATGCAGCTGCTCGGCCAGGCCCGCCAGGTCAAGGTCACCAAGGAGAACACCACCATCGTCGGCGGTGCCGGTGACAAGCAGGCTATCGCAGACCGTGTTGCCCAGATCCGCAGCCAGATCGCCGCTGCGACCTCTGACTTTGACCGCGAGAAGCTGCAGGAGCGCCTGGCCAAGATGGCCGGCGGCGTTGCCGTCATCAAGGTCGGTGCCGCTACCGAGGTCGAGATGAAGGACAAGAAGCTGCGCATCGAGGATGCCCTGAACGCGACCAAGGCCGCTGTTGAGGAAGGCATCGTCGCCGGCGGCGGCACGGCCACCATCAACGCCATCCCCGCTGTCGACAAGCTGGTCGGCGAGCTGGAGGGCGACGAGCGCACCGGTGCGAAGATCGTCCGCAAAGCGCTGGAGGCTCCTCTGCGCCAGATCGCTGCCAACGCTGGCCTCGAGGGCAGCGTCGTTATCGACAACATCCTGAAGGCCAACAAGCCCAACTACGGCTTTGATGCCCAGAAGGAGGAGTACGTCGAGGATATGATCGAGGCCGGTATCGTCGACCCGACCAAGGTCACCCGTTCCGCTCTGGAGAACGCCGCCAGCGTCGCCGCGATGGTCCTGACCACCGAGAGCCTTGTCGCTGACCTGCCGGAACCCCCGGCTCCGGCTGCTCCGGCCCCTGACATGGGCGGCATGTACTAATTGGGTACACCCCACAAGCAACCATAAGGTCGAAGTCTCCGCAAAAAGAGGCTTCGGCCTTTTTGTATAAACCGGCAAAGTGTGCTATAATAAACAGAAATAACGCAGCGGGGGAGCCGCCATGAAAAAATACGCAAAATATCCGGCACTGGCCGTTACGCTGGCGATTATGGCAGTGATCTTTGTCTTGTCCTCGCAGCCGGCGGAGCTGTCCACCAAGGTCAGCCGCGCCGTTACCGAGACCGTGCAGGCCGGCAGGATAAAAGCCATCACGCCGCTGTGGTTCAGCACCACAAACCTGAACGCCAATGTCCGCAAGTGGGCGCACATCTATATCTACTGTGCCCTCGGCGTCAGCATGGCCGTGACCGTGCAGCTGTGGCTGCACCGCGTTACGCTGCGGCAAAGGGCACTGCTGGCATCGGCGCTGTGTATGCTGTATGCGGCCGGTGATGAGTTCCACCAGTATTTTGTGCCGGGCCGTGCCGCGCAGTTGAGCGACGTTGTGATTGACGCCATGGGCTTTCTGCCCTGCGTGGCGGCGGTGTATCTGGTGCTTTGGGCTGTCAGGAGGCTGCGCAATTAACAGGACTCAACCCAAAATGATATGGGTAATAGAGGTATTTTAGGTTGACCTGCCGCCCATACTTCCACCGGGGGGATGTGCCTTGTCTCTGCGTCGGTTGTATGGGCTTTGCGCTGTGCTGGTGCTGCTGGCGGGCGTCGTGCTCTGCCGCACCTACTGGGTGGGGCAGCAGACGGCCTATGCCGCCAGTGCGGGCGGGCAGAGCGTCCAGACGCTGACCCTGCCGCGCGCCCGGGGCGATTTCTATGACCGCACGGGCCGCAGGCTGACCGGCCTTTCCCCGCAGTATTACGCACTCTGCCTGCCCGGAGACGCCGGGTACACGGCGCTGTTTCCGTATGTCCCGTATGCGGAGCAGAGCCTTTTGTATGAACGCCGCAACCTTGCAAGCCCCTTTTTGATACAGGTGGACCGCGACCTGACCGCGCAGGGCATCACGACCTGTACCGTGCCGCAGCATTTCGGCGGCAGCACCGCCGCGCACCTGCTGGGCTATCTGGACAGCGAGGGCCGCGGCGTGTCCGGCCTGGAAAAAGCCTACGACGATCTGTTGGCCGCCTCCGGAGACGCGCGCATTGTGACCTGCTTTATGACCGCGCAGGGACGCCTGCTGACGGACACAAGCCCGCTTGTGGCGGTGGAAACACCCGGCACGGGGCAGGGCGTGCGGCTGACGCTGGACGCCGACCTGCAGCGCGCCTGTGAGGGGCTGGCCACGCTGTATCTGCCGCGCGGCTGCATCGTTGTGATGGACACGGCCACCGGCGAGGTGCTTGCCTCGGTCAGTATGCCGTCGTTTGACCCGCAGAATATCGCCGCCAGCATTGCCGCCAACGATACCTCACTGCTCAACCGGCCTCTCCGTGCATTCAGTGCCGGGTCGGTGTTCAAGGTCGTGCTGGCTGCAGCCGCCTACGAGAGCGGCCTTGACTGGTACACCCACGACTGCACGGGTGAGGTCGAGGTTGCCGGGCAGACCTACCGCTGTGCACTGGACCGCGCCCACGGTGTGGTCAACCTGCGCGGCGCGCTGGAACAAAGCTGCAACACCTATTTCATCGAGCTGGGCCGCCTGCTGGGGGCACAGCGCATCCGCAAAATGGCAGAGACACTCGGCTTCGGCACGGCCACACAGCTTGCGCCCGGCCTGCAAGGCGCATCGGGCACACTGCCCGATGCCGCCGCGCTTGAAAACCCAGGCGAGCTGGCGACGTTCAGCTTTGGTCAGGGGGCGCTGACCGTGACGCCGCTGCAAATTACAGCCATGATGAACACCGTCGCAAACGGCGGCGTGTACAGGACACCGGCCTTTGTGCAGGGAATTGTTGACGCCGACGGCACGCTGACCGGGCAGACCCGGGCGGCTGACACCCGCACGGTCTTTGATGCGGCCACGGCACGGGTGCTGCGCAGCATGCTGGCCTCCGTCGTGTCGGAGGGTATCGGCAGCGAGGCACAGCCCAAAACCGGTACGGCAGGCGGCAAGACCGGCACAGCGCAGACCGGCCAGTACGACGAGAACGGCGAGGAGCTGCTCAACTACTGGTTCAGCGGCTTTTACCCGGCGGACGACCCGCGGTATACCATTACCGTTTTGCAGGACGGCATTTTAAAGCCCGAAACCTCCAGCGCCGCGATATTTGCAAAGGTTACCGAAATTCTGGCTGTGTGGGAGAACTCCTAAGCCTTCCCCCTCGGGGGAAGGTGGCCCCGCAGGGCCGGATGAGGGCAGACCTTGCCGCCGCAGCACTTTACCGGGCAGCAACGGCATATCCGCCCCTCATCAGTCAGTGGTCGGGGCCACTGACAGCTTCCCCCGAGGGGGAAGCTAATCTCTCCGTCAACCAATTTCCTCCAAGGTATTGCACTTTTGCGGCAAAAAAGCTACAATAATTAGTATCTGTAGACTGCAAGTAACCGATGCTGAAAGGGACAAACCGATGCAGCATATTTTTATCATAAACCCAACGGCGGGCAAGGTGGACGCCAGCGTGGCGCTCATCCCGCAGATCCACGCCGCTGCCAGCCGCGCAGGGCTTCATCCTACCATTGAGGTGACCCGCCGCGCCGGGCAGGCCCGCGACCTGGCTGCCCAATACGCCGCCGGCGGGGAAGAGGTATACCTCTACGCCTGCGGCGGCGACGGCACGCTGAACGAAATATTGCAGGGTGCCGTCGGCCGCACGAACGCCGCCATCGGCTGTGTGCCCTGCGGCAGCGGCAATGACTATGTGCGCAACTTCGGCACGCAGGCGCAGTTCCTGGACCTTGACGCACAGCTGGCCGCACAACCGTTCGCAGCGGACGTCATCCGCACGCCCCAGGGCTGCGGCATCGACATCTATGCCGCGGGCATCGACGCCCAGGTCGCCAACGGCATCCCCAAATGGCGGCGCGTGCCCTTCTGCGGCGGCACAACGGCCTACACGCTGTCGATTCTCGAGGCCGTGTGCAGCACCTTCAGGCACCGTCTGCGCATCACCGCCGATGACCGCCAATTGGAGGACACCTTCATGATGCTGGCGGTCTGCAACGGCCAGCAGTACGGCGGCGGCTACTGCGCCGCGCCCCACGCCAGCATGACCGACGGTCTGCTGGATGTGGTGCTGCTGCGGCCCGTGCCGCGTTTAAAGCTGCCGGGGCTGCTGGGCAGCTACAAAAAAGGGGAGCACCTTTCGGAGGATGACACCATCATCGAAAAATTCGCCCCGTACATGACGTTTTTCCGTACAGGCAGCATTGACATAGAGGTGCTGGACGGCAACCCGCTCATCACAACGCTGGACGGTGAGTGCTCGCCCCAGCTGCGGATGCACGCGGAGATCGCGCACAGTGCGGCGCGCATCCTGCTGCCGCCGGAGCTTGCCGCAAACGCAAACAAGACGCCTGTTCTGCAGGCTATGGGAGAGTAAGAATGTCTGAAAAAGTAAAGATCAAGATCGCCCGCAATGTGGTGCATCTGCCGGCCATCGCCCTGCGCGGGCTGGTGGTTTTCCCCAACAATGTGGTCCATTTTGAGGTGGGCCGCACCAAGTCCATTGCCGCCATCGAGGCCGCTATGCACGCCAACAGCAGCGTCTTTCTCGTCGCCCAGCGCGAGATGGATGAGGAAGAACCGGCCCTTCGCGACCTGTATGCCTACGGTGTCATTGCCGAAATCAAGCAGGTGCTGCGCGTCTCCGACGACCTCGTGAAGGTCCTCGTCGAGGGCAAGACCCGTGCCCGTCTGCTGGAGCTGGACGCCGGCGAAAAGTATCTGCAGGCCACGGTACGCCCCGTGGCTGTGCGCGGCATCCCTGCCGACAAGCGCAATCAGGTCGAGGCTCTCGTCCGCAGCCTGAAGGACTGCTTTGAGGAGTACCTGTCCTACAGCCCGCAAATTTCCAAGGATGTCGTCTATAACATCGTTTCCTCCGATTCACCGTTGTATTTGAGCGAGTACATGCCCGCCAACCTCTTGTTCAAGTATGAGGATAAGCAGGTTATCCTGAACGAATCGACCCTGCTGGGCCGCCTCGAAAAGCTGCTGACCCTGCTGCGGCAGGAATGCCAGATCATGGACATCGAGCGCGACCTGGACGACAAGGTCAACGCCCGCATGGACAAGGGCCAGCGCGAATACTACCTGCGTGAGCAGATGAATGTCATCAGCGAGGAGCTCGGCGACGCCGAGGACACCCGCGCCGAGGCCGATACATACCGCGGAAAAGTCAAGGCACTGAACCTTGATGAAGAATCCACCGAAAAGCTGCTGAAAGAGTGTGACCGTCTGGCCCGTATGCAGGGCAGCAGCGCCGAGAGCGGCGTTATCCGCAGCTATCTGGATGCCTGCCTGGCCCTGCCGTGGCACACCGCCACCGAGGACGACCTTGACCAGGCCCACGCCCGCAAGGTGCTGGACCGTGAGCACTACGGCCTGCAGAAGGTCAAGGAACGCATTCTCGAGCTGCTGGCTGTGCGCAAGCTGAATCAGGACGTCAAGGGGCAGATCATCTGCCTTGTCGGCCCTCCGGGCGTCGGCAAAACGAGCATTGCGCACTCCATTGCCGAGTGCATGGACCGCAAATTTGCCCGCATGAGCCTGGGCGGCGTCCACGATGAAGCCGAGATCCGCGGCCACCGCCGCACCTACATCGGCGCGATGCCGGGCCGCATCATCAGCGCCATCACGACGGCCAAGTCCACGAACCCGGTCATCCTGCTCGACGAGATCGACAAGCTGGCGGGCGACTACAAGGGAGACCCGTCCAGCGCACTGCTCGAGGTGCTGGACCCCGAGCAGAACCGCACCTTTAAGGATAACTACCTCGATATTCCGTTTGATTTGAGCGAGGTGCTCTTTATCACGACGGCGAACGATGCCTCCACGATCCCCGGCCCGCTCTATGACCGCATGGATGTCATCGAGCTGCCCAGCTACACCCGCACCGAAAAATTCAACATCGCCAAGCGCCATCTGCTGCCCAAGCAGCTGAAAAACAACGGCCTGGAGGGGCGCGTGACCCTGACGGGCAGCGCACTGTATGCCATCATCGACGGCTACACCCGCGAGGCCGGCGTGCGCAATCTGGAACGCACCATCACGTCGGTGCTGCGCAAATGTGCGCAGAAGATCGCGGCAGGCGAGGCCGAGAAGATCAGCGTTTCCGCAGCGATGGTCAAGGAGCTGCTCGGCCCCGAGAAGGTCAAGCCGACGTTTATCTCCCGCAAGGACGCCGTGGGCATTGCCAACGGTCTGGCGTGGACGAGTGTCGGCGGCGAGATGCTGCCTGTTGAGGTCGCCGTCATCCCGAACGGCACCGGCAAAATCGAGATCACCGGCAGTCTCGGTGATGTCATGAAGGAGAGTGCCCAGCTCGCCGTGACCTACGCCAAGGTCCACGCCGAGGAATACGGCATCACGCCCGACAAGTTCAAGAACATTGACCTGCACATCCATGCCCCCGAGGGCGCTGTGCCGAAGGACGGCCCCTCCGCGGGTGTCACACTGACGACGGCGCTGATTTCGGCGCTGTCCGGTATCCCGGTCAACCACGACCTGGCCATGACCGGAGAGATCACGCTGCACGGCAACGTGCTGCCCATCGGCGGTCTGAAGGAAAAGAGTATGGCGGCCTTCCGTGAGGGCATCTCGACGGTGCTCATCCCCAGGGACAACGCCAGCGACCTGTATGAGGTGGACGCCGAGGTCAAGGAGAAGGTGCGCTTCATCCCCGTGGGCACTCTGTCCGAGGTGCTGAAGCACGCCCTTGTGCGCCCGGGCCGCACCCCCGCCCGCGCTGTCCGTGGTGTGCCGCAGGCAACCTCTCTCATCGCCAACGACAAGCCCGCCGAGGGACATAAGGAGCCCGCCGCGGTGATGTAATTCGCCTTGAACGCCACTCTGTAGGGACGGAGGCCCGCACCCGCCCGCGGGTCGATGACGGGCATCGCCCCCTACAACTACACCCGTGGGGGCGGATTCCATATCCGCCACGGAGCAGAACGACAGCCGCCAAGCCCGCGGGTCGATGACGAGCATCGCCCCCTACAGCAACCCCCGTAGGGGCGGATTCCATATCCGCCCGCACTACGCCGTGCCGCGTATGCAGGGGGCGGCGTCCTCGACGCCCCGCAATACACAGCACACCCAAAACATAAAGGAACACCCATGAACTACAACAACAGCGAATTCCTCGCGTCCTACGGTCTGTCCCGCCAGCTGCCGGACAGTGACCGCCCTGAAATCGTATTTTCGGGCCGCTCCAACGTCGGCAAGTCGAGCCTCATCAATAAGCTCTGCAACCGCAAGAAGCTGGCCCGCGTCAGCGCCACGCCGGGCAAAACGGCAACCATCAACTTCTACCGCGTTGATACGGCCTACTTTGTTGACCTGCCCGGCTACGGCTATGCCAAGGTCTCCAACGCCGAGCGCGAGCGGTGGGACGATTTGATCAACAGCTATTTTGAGGCGGATCGTGCGGTCTGCCTGCTTGTCCAGCTGCTGGACAGCCGCCACGCGCCCAGCGCTGACGATGTGCAGATGCTTGAGTACCTGCACTACCACCGCATTCCGTTTGTGGCCGCGCTGACCAAGGGCGACAAGCTGAAAAAGAGCGAGATGGCCGCCCGCAAAGAAGAATTTGAAAAGATCTGCGCTCCCTACGGCTGCCAGGGCGTTGTGCTGACCAGCGCCGAGAACGGGCTGGGCATGGACGAGCTGCGCGCGCTGCTTGAGGCCAGCATGACCCCCGAGACAGAGGACTGACCGATGGCCTACAACGAGTTTGCCTATTTCTACGACGAGTTCAACGGCGAGGCTGACTATGACGCGCTTTACGGCTATATTACCGACGAGCTGAAGGCCCACGGCATCACAGACGGCATCCTGGCCGACCTGGGCTGCGGCACCGGCGATCTGACCCTGATGCTGACCCAGGCAGGGTATGATGTCATCGGCATTGACCGCTCCGAGGAGATGCTCAGTGTCCTGCGCGAAAAGGCCGACGAGCTGGGCCTGACGGGCCGCTTGCTGCTGCTGAAGCAGGACCTGCTGGACCTGGACCTGTACGGCACGATCCGCGCCGCGGTGTCTACGTTTGACACCTACAGCCACATTGGCCCGCAGGAAAATTTTGAGAAGGCCATCCGCAAGGCTGCCTACTTTATGGAGCGGGGCGGCGTGTTCATTTTTGACTTGAACACGCCCTATAAGCACCGGTACATTCTGGCAGGCCAGACCTTTGACATCGAGGCCGAGGACGCCGACTGCCACTGGTCGAACCGCTATGACGAGACGGCGCAGCGGGTGGATATTACCATCAACATTGACTACCACGAGACGGGGGAGCACTTCCACGAGGCGTTCAGCGAGTACAGCTACGCGCTGGACACCGTGTGCGCCCTGTTGGAAAAGTACGGCTTCGCCGTGGCCAAAGTCGCCGACGGCGAGAGCTTTGGCCCGGTGCGCGGCGACAGCCCGCGCTGGATCATCACGGCTGTCAAGCAATACACACAAGAGGAAAAAGCTAATGGAACAGAATCATAACATGCTGCGCGGTATCTCCGAAAACGGCGGTATCGTGTTTTACGGTGTTGACTCTACGGAAATCGTCCGCGAGATGGAACGCCTGCACAAGACCAGTGCCGTCACCACCGCTGCCCTGGGCCGCCTGCTGACGGCAGCCTCGATGATGGGCATTATGCTTAAAAGCACCCAGGACTCGGTGACGCTGCAGATCAAGGGCGGCGGCCCCGCAGGCCGCCTGCTGGCCGTTTCCGACGGCACCGGCAACGTCAAGGGCTACGTCGAGCACCCCGTTGTGGAACTCCCCCCGCGGGCTGACGGCCATCTGAACGTCGGCGCAGCCGTCGGCAAGGACGGCACGCTGGACGTCATCCGTGACTTGGGTATGCGCGAGCCGTACATCGGCCAGGTGCCGCTGACCTCCGGTGAAATCGCCGAGGACATCACGACCTATTTTGCTATCAGTGAGCAGGTGCCCACTGTCTGCGCGCTGGGCGTGCTCGTCGATAAGGACCTGAGCGTCCGCTGCGCGGGCGGCTTTGTCGTGCAGCTGCTGCCCGGCGCAACCGAGGAGGAGATCGAGCACCTCGAGAAGAACATCAAGGCCATGCCCAGCGTGACGACAATGCTCGAGGAGGGCAAGAGTGTCCGCGATATGCTGGAGCTGGCTCTGGCCGGCTTTGCACCCGATATTCTCGACAGCTACCATGTGACCTACAAGTGCGACTGCGGCCTTGGGCGCGTTGAAAAGATGATCCGCTCCCTTGGCAAAAAGGAGGTCGAGCGTATGCGCGACGAGGACCCCGTTGCCGAGGTGAACTGCCAGTTCTGCAACAAGAATTATAAGGTGGATCTGAATGAACTGCTCAAAAACTGGCCTTCCACCGCCGAAAATGAGTCGGGCGAAAACGCATAAAAATTTATGCAAAAAAATGTAAAAAACGCTTGACTTTTCCGCTCATATAGTTTATAATAACAAACGTCGCCCGGAGAGAGCGATTGAGCAAAACTCTCCAACATGCGGCCGTAGCTCATCTGGTAGAGCGCCACCTTGCCAAGGTGGAGGTAGCGAGTTCGAGCCTCGTCGGCCGCTCCATTATTGTGGAAGTTTAGCTCAGCTGGGAGAGCATCTGCCTTACAAGCAGAGGGTCAGCGGTTCGAGCCCGTTAACTTCCACTTAATATGGCCCGGTAGTTCAGTTGGTTAGAACGCTAGCCTGTCACGCTAGAGGTCGTCAGTTCGAGCCTGATTCGGGTCGCCATTTGCCTCTGTAGCTCAGTCGGTAGAGCAGGGGACTGAAAATCCCCGTGTCATTGGTTCGATTCCGATCGGAGGCACCATTTCTTGTGTATTCTTCGCAAAGAATACACATCCTGCGGCCGTAGCTCATCTGGTAGAGCGCCACCTTGCCAAGGTGGAGGTAGCGAGTTCGAGCCTCGTCGGCCGCTCCAAAAAACAGTGGAGATTGGTAAACATCAGTTTTCACTTATATGGTGACGTGGCCAAGTGGTAAGGCAAAGGTCTGCAAAACCTTCATTCACCAGTTCAAATCTGGTCGTCACCTCCATAAGACTGTGATAATAATGTTGTCACAGTCTTTTGTTGTTTCTGATAGTAATTGTGAAATCTGAATCTTTGGAGCATCCATCACCTTGACCTGCTCCGGCGCGGCTCTGTGACTGTAAGGTACTCGTCGGTAGTCATTTCGATGGTACAGGCCGCGCTGTCGGGACTGAGGGTAAACGCAGACGCGGACAGGAAAATCAACTCCTGCCTGATAGAAAATTGGGTAGAGACGGCAGGGGCAGGCAGATTTAAAACGGCACTTCAAACTGTGCAAACCGCCAGCCGCCGACCTCCCGCACCATTGTGATAGTGTAGGTGCTTGTGTCCGAGACAAGTCCATCCTGCACAGCCTGGCGGAAGGTCTGGCTGCCGGTATCGTCTGTGGCATAGACCGCTGTGACCCGGATGACAATTTTCTCGTCGGTTTCTTCCAATTTCGTAAATGTCATTGTGGTCGTAACCTGATTATACCCGGCAGCAAAGCCGCGCTCGGTGGGAAGATAGTACATGCGGCCATCGATTGGGCGGAAGAGGCAGTACCCGTCCGACGCAAGGTACGAATCATCAAGAAAATCCCTCGTGAAAATATCTCGCAGCGCGGCGTAAAACGTATCCCAATTCCGGTAGCGGTTCAGCGCGGGCGTGTAGTCGTACCCGTCTACAGTGACAGTATCCGTCTGCGTGCGGCCTGCGTCCGGGCTCTCGCAGGGAAAATACTGCGTGTCATCGATGAGATACGTGCCCGCGCGGACAAGCATCATCTTATAGGCGCGCTGATAAACCACCTGCTGCTCCGCGGTCAGGAACTCCGGCACGGGAACCTGCAAATCCTGCTCCGACAGCGGCGGCTCCAGCACCGCCTCGGCGTATCCGAAATCGGTGGAATGGAATTCATCTACCCGCCAGCCATCCGCGGTGCGCACAAGGCGGATGGGGTATTCGATGGTGTACACGTCCATATCGTCAGGCGCAAAAGAGCTTGCCCAGTTCCGGTCATAGTGGCTGATCAGCGCAAACACAACGGTGTCGTCGGTTACGGATTCCAAACGGTAGGTGTCGGGGCAGTTGTCCATCACGGTGCGGGAGAGATCGTCATGCATGGGGCATGCCAGCACGGAATCGCAGGAGGTCGCCAGGTGCCCGTCCAAATCAATGAATTTTTCGGTGTATAACGGCCCCAGTCGGCGGATAAAATCTGTTGTAAAAACGCTCTGCATCAGGTTCGTGAAATCCGTATACGGGTTTTCATACAGCGCGTAATTGCCCACTGTAAGCACAAAAACGCCCTCGCTGTCCGATTGCTGTGTGAACCGCGGGGAGACATCGACCCCGACCAGATTGTCCGGCAGGCCGTACAGGGTGTAGTTGAGCTTGTACGCACCTTCGTACGCCTGCCGCTGTTCTTCATTTAAAAAGGAAAGGTCGTCAAACTCCTTCCCGATTTCCGCCGGGGCGGTGGGAGAAGGCGTGGATGTGCTTTCGGCGGGAGCCTCCGGCACGGCGGCAGGGGACGGCACCGCCGCTGCGCCGGGCACATCCTGTGCGGCTTGCCTGCCGCAGGCGGAAAGAAGGGCAGCTAAAATCAGACAGAGTGCGCAAAAACGGAATTTTTTCATAGCAGTACCCTCACACAAAACAAATTTTATTCGGCATGCGCCCCAAAGAATTTCGGCAGCATGGCCCGGGCGCGGTGGATGCGTCCGTCTTGTGCAGAAATGTATCTATGGCAACACCGCATAATTCCCGCCTGACGGCTTAAGCACCGCTCCGGCAGCTGCCGCACCTCGCTCGCCGTATCGGCACTTAGAATTATGCGGTATTGCCCTATAATTCGTAGTATACCGCAAAAAAGTTTCACTGACAATATAAACTGTGCCGCCAGCACTCCGCCCGGGGATTGCAAAGCACCCGGTATCGTGCTATACTACAATAGCAGTGATATAAGTCATACTTGTCATGAACGGACAAAAGGCTTGTAAAACCGGCAGGAAGGCCGGGATTGCAGGCCTTTTGTTTTTTGCGGCAAAATCAAAAGGCAAGAGGTATGGGATTTTATGGTTCTTGAAGCAATTGCAACCATCAATCAGGCGGTCAACAACTTTGTGTGGGGCATCCCGGCGATGGTGTGCATCATCGGCGTGGGGCTGCTGCTCAGTGTGCGGACGGGCTTTTTGCAAATCCGCAAATTCCCGTATGCGATCAAAACTACCATCGGGCGTATGTTCCGCAAAAAGGATGCCTCTGACGGTGCAATGACGCCGTTCCAGGCCGTTTGCACGGCGCTGGCAGGCACGGTGGGCACGGGCAACATTGCGGGCGTTGCGGGCGCTATCGCCATCGGCGGGCCGGGCGCAGTGTTCTGGATGTGGTGCTCCGCGCTGTTGGGAATGTGCACCAAATTTGCGGAGGTCACGCTCGCCGTACATTTTCGGGAGCGCAGCGCCACCGGCGAGTGGGTCGGCGGCCCGATGTACTACATCAAAAACGGTCTGGGCAAGCACTGGCAGTTCCTGGCCGTGCTCTACTCGCTGTTCGGCGTGCTGACGGTTTTTGGCACCGGCAACGCGACCCAGGTCAACACCATCGTCGCCGCCATCGACACGGCCCTGACGGAGTTCAATGTGGTCGGTCAGAACGCGCTTTCCACCCTGAACCTCGTTGTCGGCATCGTTGTGGCAATGCTCGTCGCCATGGTGCTGCTGGGCGGCATCAAGCGCATCGGCAGCGTCAGTGAACGGCTGGTGCCCTTCATGGCACTGTTCTACATCGTGCTGGCTGTGGGCGTCGTTATTCTGAACATTCAGCGCTTCCCGGCGGTGATCGAGGCCGTCTTTGCAGGTGCGTTCAACCCGGCGGCTTTCACGGGCGGCACCATCGGCAGCCTGTTCATCAGTATGCAGAAGGGCGTCTCCCGCGGCATCTTCTCCAACGAGGCCGGCCTTGGCACGGGTTCCATCGCCCACGCCTGTGCCGACACGAAAAAGCCGGTCAAGCAGGGCATGTTCGGCATCTTTGAGGTCTTTGCGGACACCATCGTCATCTGCACGCTGACGGCTATGGTCATTCTGTGCAGCGGCACGACGGTCAACTACGGCACCGCTGCGGGCGCGGAGCTGACGATCTCCGGCTTTACCACGACCTACGGCGGCTGGGCATCCATCTTTACGGCGGTGGCACTGTGCTGCTTTGCCTTCTCCACCATCATCGGCTGGGGGCTGTACGGCTCACGCTTTATCGCATTCCTCTGCCGCAGCGACAAGGTCGTGCGCCCCTTCTTCGTGGTGTACTCCTTCGTTTCCATCCTGGGTGCTACGATGGACCTGGGCCTGATGTGGAGCATTGCCGATACCTTCAACGGTCTGATGAGCATCCCGAACCTGATTGCGCTGCTGCTGCTTTCCGGCACAGTGGCGCAGCTGACAAAGGAATATTTTGAAAAGGAAAAGGTGTAAGAAATGTTTGTAGGAACTTGGTGGTCCCTGATGCCGCCGATCATCGCCATTCTGCTGGCGCTGCTCACAAAGGAAGTCTATCTCTCGCTGTTCGCCGGCTGTGCGCTGGGCGCGCTGCTGGTGGCAGAGTTTCACCCCTGGGTCGCGTTTGACACACTGTTCAACACAATGATCGACAGCGTCGACTTCTCGATTCTGATGTTCATGATCCTGCTGGGCATGGTCGTTATGCTCATGCAGGAGTCCGGCGGCACTCGCGCTTATGGTGAGTGGGCGGCGAAAAAGCTCAAGAGCAAGCGCGCCACGCTCGTGGCGACCTCGCTGCTGGGTGCGCTGATTTTTGTGGACGACTACTTCAACTGCCTGACCGTCGGCTCCGTCATGCGCCCGGTTACCGACAAGTACAAGGTTTCCCGCGCCAAGCTGGCTTACCTCATCGACGCCACGGCGGCCCCGGTTTGCATCATTGCGCCGATCTCGTCCTGGGCGGCGGCGGTCAACTCCTACGTCCCGGCGGGCAGCTCGATGTCCGGCTTTGAGATGTTCGTCCGCACGATCCCGTTCAACCTGTACGCGATGCTGACGCTCTACATGGTGTTCTTTACCTCGCTGCTGGGCTTCGACTTCGGCCTGATGAAAAAGCACGAGCGCAACGCCGCCCACGGTGACCTGTTCACCTCGGGCGGGGAGGCATTCCAAAACCAGGAAATCAAGGACCCCACCGAGGGCGGTAAATTCGCCAAGGGCAAGGTCATTGACCTGATTGCACCGATGATCGTCATGATCTTTACGGCCATCGCCACGATGATCTGGACCGGCTATCTGAACGGCGGCACGAACCTTGTAGAGGATTTTGCCAACTGCTCCTCGTCGGAGTCGCTTGTCTTTGCGGGTCTTGTCACGGTGGGCTTCCTGCTGCTGTTCTACCTGCCGCGCCGCGTTATTGGCTTTAAGGACTTTATGAACTCCGTGCCCGAGGGCGGCAAGCTGATGATGCCGCCCATCCTGATTCTGGTGCTGGCCTGGACGCTGAAGGGCATGACCGACGCGCTGGGCATCGGCGACTTTGTGCGCCAGGCCGTCAGCCTGAATGAGGGTCTCATGCGCTTTGTGCCGCTGCTGATCTTCTGCATTGCGATTTTTATTGCGTTCTCCTCCGGCACCAGCTGGGGCACGTTTGCGATTTTGGTCCCCATCGTCGTCAATATGTTCTCCGAGACGGACCCCACCATGATGATCGTAGCGGTATCCGCGGTGCTGGCGGGTGCGGTCTGCGGCGACCATATTTCGCCAATCTCGGATACGACCATCATGTCCAGCTCCGGTGCACAGTCGAACCACATCAACCACGTGCAGACCCAGATGCAGTACGCCATGGTCGTCGTGGCGGCCTGTGTGCCCGGCTACCTGATCGCGGGCTTTACCGAAAACTGGCTCATCACGCTGGTGTCGTCGCTTGCCATTCTGACCGCAGCCCTGCTGTATCTGCGCAGGCGCAGTCTGGCCGAGGACGCCAGGGCATAAAGAAAAAGCAGTGCTTTCCAAGCGGAAGGCACTGCTTTTTTGTAGGGACAAATTCCGTATCAGCTTTTTACTTCAGCGTACCGTCCAGAATCTGCTGGTAATACCACGGCTTCTCGGCGTGGAATACCCGCCCGGCGAGATGCGCAAACCGCGGGTCGCTGATTTGCGCAGGAAAGCGCAGCTCCCACGCGCAGAGCGCCTGATACTTGAACCGCAGCTCGCGGTTGGCGGCGTTGTTGCCGTACTTGGAATCACCCAGAATCGGGCAGCCGATGTGTGCTAAATGCGCGCGGATCTGATGGGTGCGCCCGGTCACAAGTTCGACCTCCAACAGGGCCAGCCGTCCGCTGACAGCCAGCGTTTCATACCCGGTGATGACCTCCTTCGCGCCGCCCGCCGTCGTGTCGGTGATGCGCACAATGCCGCGCTCGGCGTCCTTCAAAAGGTAGTCACGCAGCAGGGCGGCGGGCGGGTTCGGGCGGCCAAACGTCACGCAGAGGTAGCGCTTTTCAATATCGCGCGCCTTAATGGCGGCGGTCAGAAACGCCTCCGCCGCACTGTTCTTCGCCAGCAGCACCAGCCCGCTTGTACCGGTGTCCAGCCGGTGGCAGAGCACGGCGTGGGCAGCCTTGCCCTCAGCGGCCAGCTTCGTTTGTACGCGGCGAAGCAGCGTGTCACTGTCCGGGCCGTCCACAGCGATGCCTGCGGGCTTGCTGGCAATGATGATGTCGTCGTCCTCATACACAAACACGGCGGCGGGGGTGGGGCGGTTCTCCAGCTGGTCGTCGTTCAGGAACAGCTTGATAATATCGCCGTTCTGCACGCGGGTGGAGAGCGGCTGCTTCTTTCCGTTCAGCTTGATCTTGTTCTCACGCAGGGCCTTGTTCAGCCGCCCCATGCCCAAAGCGGGGAACTGGTCCATCAGGTACTTGTCCAGCCGCACGGGCAGCAGGCTTTTTACATGCAGTTCTTTCATTTTGTCGTCAACTCCTGATCCCACAAAACCGTGGCATCCTCAATATCCAAGGTGACCATCAGCCAACCGGCGTCGTGGTCATCGACCTTCAAAATCGGGTACTCCTGCCCGCCCGCGCAAAGCAGTGACGCACCGTCCAGCTTAGCACGCGCAAACGGGGAATCCTTAAAGCAGACCGTCTGCTTTGTTTCATCCAGCACGCCGCGGTTCCACAGCGCGTCTGTGTAGTCTGCCAGGCGCAGGGGATAGTCCTCGTCGTAGGGCGTACACAGAGCGTCAAACGTCTGTCCCTGCAGCCCCGGCGCAATGACGTACCAGCTGGCGCTGCCGTCGGCGCTCGTCACGCGCCCGCACCAGGCCAGCGCCTTGACCGGTTCCACGGCCTGCAAAAAGGCACCCTCGTCCTCGAACAGGTAGAGCATGTCACTCTGCGGCGTGCCCGCGTCCAGAGCGTCCAGCGCGGTCTGGCGCTCGGCGGCAAGAGCAGTCTCGTCGTAGCGGGCGGCGAACGGATCATTCGTCGTCATGCCGTTGTCGGCGGCCCAAAGCGCTAAGTGCAAGCTGTCGGCCTGCATGCCCTGCACGGATTCGATGTGGCGGTACTGTGCCGCGCTCTGCCAGAAATCGCTGTCCAGCTCGGACGGGAACACGTCCGTGACCTGCGCGGCCTGCATGGCGTCGTGCCGCTGGAAAAGCGCCGGGCTTACATCCCACAGCTGCACGGCGGCAAACAATGCGACCCAGACAGCCCCGCGGGGCAGACGCGCCAGCCCTGCGAACGCTGCCAGCGTCAGCAGGTAGTAGACGGGCCAGAACAGCCGCCCGCCGGAGCGAAAGACCGAGAACAGCTTAATAAAGGAAGCGGGCAGCGGCAGCGTGGTCAACGTCACGCCGTTGGCGGTGATGACGTTGCTGACGGCAAACGCGGTCAGCACAGCGCAGACCGCGCACAGCGCCCAGTGACGGCGCACAGCGGGCAGGATATGCCGCCGCGCTGACACGACCACGACAGGCAGTGCAGCCAGCACGCCCAGCCCCAGATAGGCAAAGGCGTCATAGTTGCCGCCGACCTGATTCTGTGCGGGCAGCAGGCGGCTGTACAAAACGCCGTTCACACCCGCCGGGTTCCACAGCGCGTTCAGGTTCATGGCAAAATAGCCGTACAGCGCCTGCCCGCCGCTGGTGGCTGTGCCGTAAAGCAGCCCCAGCGCCCAGCCCAGCGCCGCGGTGCAGAGCATGTTGCCGCCCAAAAACAGCGCGGGCCGCAGCCATTGCCGCTGCCTTACGGCGTACTCAAGCAAAAGCGCCAGTGTGACAGCGTAGGTCATGGGCAGAAAATACGGGTGGATACCGACGGCCAGAATGTTGATGACAAACAATCCGCGCGACGCAAACCGGCTCTGTCGGCGGCAGACAAAATAACAGTACAGCGCCGCCAGCACAAGCCACTGCGCGCCGAGCGAGGTGTGCCGGAACGCGCGCTCCAGTAAAATCGGGCTGGCCGCAAACACAAGCGAGCTCGCCAAAGGGGCGGCAAGCCCCTCAGCAAACAGCCCGCACAGCAGCGCCGCAAAGCCGCCCTGCAAAGCAAAGCAGACAAGGGTAAACCAGCCGAAATACTGGAACGTCCCGCCCAGCGCTGCCGCCAGCGGGCGGCACAGCACAGCCAGCAGCGGGATAGAATCGGTGTACGCAACGCTGACGCCCTGCGGCGCGTTGACGGCCTGCGTTACGCCGAGCGGCCAGCCCGGCGCACTGCTTCGGTAGAACAGCCAGCCCGCGTAGTGCTGCTGGATGTCCTTTTCAATGTAGCCGCCGCGGCAGAAGGCGTCGTTGGCTACGTCCAGTGGTGCAAGGCCGTACACCAGCAAAAATACGGCAGCGCCGAGCAGCGCCCCCAGCCAGAACAGCCGGGCGCTGCGGGTAGATTTATGGTTCAGCATACCATGCCTCACAGGGTCCAATAGAAAAAGCCGAAACAACCGGTAAAGCTGTTTCGGCTCGGGTAAATGCCGCTGACCGGGATCGAACCGGTACGGTATCGCTACCGAGGGATTTTAAGTCCCTTGCGTCTGCCAGTTCCGCCACAGCGGCATAATATATGTATTGTAGCGCAAGAAGGCGGAAATGTCAATCTTCCCGCCGCGTCTTTTTGCCGTCTTTTTGCGGAACGGGTGCAAAAAGCGGAATCCCCGCCCGACGGCACAAAAAATTCACCTTCTGCCGCTTGTGCTTTTGCTTCGAATTTGTTATACTAATATGGTATGTTTGGATAGGTGCGCCCATTTGGGCGTTTATATAAGGAGAAATTCACTTGGAAAAGCTGACCTACACCCACAACGATGCCGCCGCCAAGGTGCTGGCGGCGTTCTATGAGACACCGCCGCTGGCGTATGTGCGCAGCTACGGCTGCCAGCAGAACGTCAACGACGGCGAGAAGATCAAGGGCGTTTTGCAGGATGTCGGCTACGGCCTGTGCGACAATGTCGAACACGCCGACCTCATCCTGTTCAACACCTGCGCCGTGCGTGAGCACGCCGAGCAGCGCGTTTTCGGCAATGTCGGCGCGCTGAAAAAACTCAAGGAGCAGAACCCGCGTCTGATGATCGGCGTCTGCGGCTGCATGGCCCAGCAGGAGCACATCGTCGAAAAGCTGCGCCAGAGCTACCCCTATGTGGACCTTGTCTTTGGCGTGGACGGCATTGACCGGCTGCCCGCCATGCTGGCCGAGCGCATCCGCAAGGGCAAGCGCTATCTGGAAAAGCCCGCCGAGCGCAACGCCGTGGTCGAGGAGCTGCCCATCCGACGCGATTCCGGCTTCCGCGCGTGGCTGCCCATCATGTACGGGTGCGACAACTTCTGCACCTACTGCATCGTGCCCTACGTCCGCGGGCGGGAACGCAGCCGCGAGCCCGCCGCAATTCTGGCAGAGTTCAGGCAGCTTGTCGAGCAGGGCTATAAGGAGATCACCCTCCTGGGCCAGAACGTCAACAGCTACGGCAAGGGGCTGGAACATCCCATCGACTTTGCCGACCTTTTGAACCTGCTGTGCGAAGTCCCCGGCGACTACCAGATCCGCTTCATGACGAGCCACCCGAAGGACGCCAGCCGCAAGCTCATCGACACGATTGCCGCGCAGGAGCATCTGTGCAAGCATATCCACCTGCCCGTGCAGTCCGGCTCGGACCGGCTGCTCAAGGAGATGAACCGCCACTACAACGTCGCGCAGTACATGGATCTGATCCGCTACGCCAAGGAAAAAATTCCCGGTGTGACCTTCTCCAGCGACATCATCGTCGGCTTCCCCGGCGAGACGGAGGAGGACTTTGCCGCAACGCTCAACCTCATCCGTGAGGTGGGCTATATGCAGCTGTTTACCTTCATCTATTCCAAGCGCGCCGGCACCCCGGCGGCCAAGCTGCCCGACCCAACGACCCACGCTGAGAAGGCCGCCCGCATGGACCGCCTGCTGAAAACGCAGGAGGAGTTCGCCTTTGCCGCCACCGCCGCCATGGCAGGCCGGACCGTCCGCGTGCTGGTCGAGGCTGCTGGCCGCAATGAGGGCACCGTCAACGGACGCCTCGACAACAATCTGGTCGTGGAGTTCAAGGCCCCTGAAAGTCTTATCGGCCAGTGGGCCGACGTCCACATCACCGGCTCGCGCGCCGCACTGCTGGTGGGCGAGCTTGCTGAATAAACCTATACATTATATTTATAAGGAGAATTTTACAATGGATTGCATTGATCTTTTCAAGAAAGCCGCCGCTGCCCTGCAGACTGACCCCCGCTACCTGGAGCTGGACGCTGCCCGCCGTGAGAACGACATGGACGAGGAGCTGCAGAACATGATCGGTGAGTTCAACCTCGCCCGCCTCGACCTGAACAATGAGAGTGCCAAGGCCGAGACCGATGCCGCCCGCGTAGCCGAGCTGAACCAGCGCGTCAACGACCTGTACAGCCAGATCATGGCCAGCGAGGGCATGGTCCGCTACAACGCCGCCAAGGCCGAGTGCGAGGCAATGGTCAGCCACATTGACGCCATCATCAACACCGCTATGAACGGCGGCGACCCCATGACCGTGCAGGCCCCCACCGGCGGCTGCACCGGCAGCTGCTCCACCTGCGGCGGCTGCCACTAAAACTTGAGGCGCGGGGCAGAGAGGCCGTAGGGGCGCATTTTATATGCGCCCGCAGCACTGTATGCAGCCGCATACCTTCCGGGCGGATATGGAATCCGCCCCTACAAGAACAACATACCAACAAGAATCAACAGGAGTGTGAAACATGGCCGAGCAAGCAGTATCGCCCATGATGCAGCAGTATTTTGAAATCAAAAAACAGCATCCCAACGAGATTCTGTTCTACCGCGTCGGTGACTTCTATGAAATGTTCTACGACGACGCGCTGACGGCTTCGCGGGAGCTGGAGCTGACGCTGACCGGCAAAAACTGCGGCAAGGAAGAACGCGCCCCTATGTGCGGCGTGCCGTTCCACTCCTACGAGACTTACATGGCGCGCCTGGTCGCCAAGGGCTACAAGGTCGCCATCTGTGAGCAGATGGAGGACCCTGCCCTCGCCAAGGGTCTTGTCAAGCGCGACATCATCCGTGTTGTCACGCCCGGCACGGTCATTGAAAGCAGCATGCTGTCCGAGGATAAAAACAACTATCTGGCGAGCATTTACTGCAAGCGCACCCGCGGCCACTGGCGTGCGGGCGTCTGCTTTGCGGACGTTTCCACCGGCGAGGCCTACGCCACCGAGCTGAACGCTGAAAAAATCGGCGGAGCCATCATCACCGAGCTGTGCCGCTATATGCCCAGTGAGATTTTGATCTGTCCGCCGATGCTTGACTTTAAAGATGTCACGACCTACATCAAGCAGCACACAAACGCCCTGGTCGAGCTGCGCGAGGATGCCTGCTTTAAGGACGCCGTCATGGAGCAGACCATGGCCGGCCAGTTCGGCACCGACTGGCGCACGACCCTCGGCTATGAGAAGGACGCGCTTGTCCCGTATGCTGTGGCGGCGCTTCTCAACTACCTGCACGAGACCCAAAAGCACGGCGTTGAACGCATCAAGACCGTGCAGAACTACGCCGACGCACAGTATATGCGCCTGTCGCCTGTGACCCGCGCAAATCTGGAACTGACCGAGACGATGCGCGGGCGCGAGAAGCGCGGCACGCTGCTCTGGGTGCTCGACAAGACCGAAACCTCGATGGGCAAGCGCCTGCTGCGCTCCTGGATCGAGCAGCCCCTTGTGGACGCCGAGGCCATCAACGCGCGGCTCTGTGCGGTGCAGGCACTCTATTCTGCCAGCATCGCCCGCGCCGATTTGAAAGAAGCCCTCGGCCATGTCTTTGACATTGAGCGGCTGACGACCCGCATTCTCTACGGCTCCGCCACCCCGCGCGAGGTCAAGGCGCTGGGGGATACCTGCGCCATGCTGCCCCAGGTCAAGGCCCAGGCTGCGGACTGCGGTGCGCCGCTGCTGACGCAGCTGGCTGACCAGATCGACCTGCTCGAGGATGTCTTGCAGAACATCCAGACCGCCCTTGTGGATGACCCGCCCGCCAACATGAAGGACGGCGGCGCTATCCGCGCGGGCTTCAACAGCGAGGTCGATGAGCTGCGCGACATCATGCACGGCGGCAAGGGGTATCTGTCGAACCTTGAGGCCCGCTACCGCGAGGAGACCGGCATCCCCAAGCTGAAGATCGGCTTCAACAAGGTGTTCGGCTACTATATTGAGGTCAGCCGCTCCTACACCGACTCGGTGCCTGATACCTTCACCCGCAAGCAGACGTTGACGACGGGCGAACGCTACATCACGCCCGAACTGAAGGAGCTGGAAAATAAGATCCTCGGCGCAAACGAGCGCCTGCTGGTTCTGGAACACCAGCTGTTTGCCGACCTGCTTTCGTCGATCTCCGCCGAGGTCGTCCGCATCCAGCGCACGGCATCGGCTGTGGCCCAGCTCGATGTGCTGGCAGGCTTTGCCGAGGCGGCGCTGCAAAACAACTACGTCATGCCAAACGTGGATGAGAGCGGCGTTATGGAGATCAAGGAGGGCCGCCACCCGGTCATTGAACAGATGCTCAAGGGCAGTCTGTTTGTACCCAACGATACGATGCTCGACGAGGACGAGAACCGGATGCTGCTCATCACCGGCCCGAACATGGCCGGTAAATCTACGTACATGCGTCAGAATGCGCTGATTGCCCTGATGGCGCAGATCGGCAGCTTTGTGCCTGCCGCCGCGGCGCATATCGGCGTGGTGGATGCCATCTTCACCCGCGTCGGCGCGTCGGATGACCTCGCCGCCGGGCAGTCGACCTTCATGGTCGAGATGACCGAGGTTGCGGAGATCCTGAAAAACGCGACGAAGGACAGCTTAGTCATTCTGGATGAAATTGGCCGCGGCACTTCGACGTTTGACGGCATGAGCATTGCGCGCAGTGTGGTAGAATTTATCTGCGAGAACATCGGCTGCAAGACGCTGTTCGCCACGCACTACCATGAGCTGACGAGCATGGAGCAGGATATTCACGGCGTCAAAAACTATAATATCGCCGTCAAAAAGCGCGGCGAGGACATCACGTTTTTGCGCCGCATTGTGGCAGGCCCCGCCGACGACAGCTACGGCATCGAGGTCGCGAAGCTCGCGGGTCTGCCCGGCAGCGTGACAAAGCGCGCCCACGCCGTGCTGCGCCACCTGGAGGCCAGCGCGCCGGGACGCAATAACACGATGCAGCTCGATTTTGACACCGTCGAGGCTTATAACAACCCCAGCGTACCCAGCGAGGTCGTCGAAAAACTCCACAATGTAGACATTGAGACACTGACCCCGCTGGAGGCGCTGAACTTCCTGTACGAGCTGAAAAATACACTGGACAAAGACTAAAGGCAGGTGAAAACCATGGCGGAAATTCGTGTACTGGACAAGCATACCGCAGAGCTGATCGCGGCGGGCGAGGTCGTCGAACGGCCCGCCTCCGTGGCGAAGGAGCTGCTGGAAAATGCCATCGACGCAGGCGCGACGCAGATCACGCTGTCGGCGGTGCGCGGCGGCATCCAGCAGCTGCAAATCGTAGATAACGGTTCAGGCATAGAAGCAGAATATATCGATAAAGCGTTTATCCGCCATGCCACCAGCAAGATCGCGACGGCGGAGGACCTCGGGCACATCCATACCTTGGGCTTCCGCGGCGAGGCACTTGCCTCCATTGCCAGCGTTGCCCGCGTCGAGGTGCTGACCCGCACAGAGGCCGACGAGTACGCCTGCTGCTACCGCATCGAAGGCGGCGAGGAGCGTGGGATGGAGCCCGGCGCGCGCCCCGTCGGCACGACCATCACGGTCAGCGACCTGTTTTACAACACGCCCGCCCGCATGAAGTTTTTGAAAAAGGACGCCAGCGAGGGCACGTTTGTGGCTGAGACCGTCCTGCACGCGGCGCTGTCCCACCCGGAGATCAGCTTCCGCTATCTGCGCGACGGCAAGCAGCAGTATGTGACCCCCGGCGACGGCGACCTGCGCAGTGCGGTCTATGCGGTCCTGGGCCGTGAATTTGCCCGCGACCTGCTGCCCGTGGACGGCGGCAGCGAGCTGTACCATGTGACCGGCCTGGTCACGCCGCCGCGTGCCTGCCGCGCCAGCCGCGGTGCGCAGCATTTCTTTGTTAATGGCCGCTACGTCAAAAACCGCACAATGATGGCGGCGCTCGAAAACGCCTACAAGGGCACGATGATGCAGGGCAAGTTCCCGGGCGCGGTGCTCATGCTGGAGCTGCCGCCCGACATGGTCGATGTCAACGTCCACCCGGCGAAAACCGAAATTCGCTTTGCGAAAGAGAGTGACGTCTTTGACGCTGTCTACCGCGCTGTTCGCGCCGCGCTGGCAACGCCCGGCAGCGGCGAGTGCCGCTTTGAGATGGGCCACACCGCGCCCGAAGAAAAGTCCGGGCAGACCGTGATGCAGCCCGCCGCCCCGGCACCTGCCGCGCGGCCCGCTGCGACCCAGCCGAAAAAGGGCGGCTTCACGACGCTGTCCGCGGCAGAATACCGCGCTTTGAACGGTCTGACCGCGCCCGTGCCTGCGCGCCCGCTGCCGACGGCGCAGGGCGTTCAGAATGCACAGGGCACACAGCCTGTCCCGGGCGTGCTGGAGGCACAGTCCCCGAAGCCCGCCTACACGACGGGGCCCGCACCGAGACCGCTGACCCCGGTCACGCCGGTGACGGCGGTTGAAACGCCCGCGTCGGAGCCCGTAACGATTCCCGCCCCGCAGCCGATGCCCCACGGCGTCAGCGATGACACGGTGCTGGACATCCTGCCGGAGCTGCCCGACGAGGCCCCCGCAGCAGACCACGAGACGGATTACGTTCGGAATGACCCGCATGCTTTAAGCGCCCTGCCCGACATGGTCAGCACACGTCCCGAGCAGACGACGCTGACCCCGCCGCCTGCAAGCGAGCCGCTGCGCCTTGTCGGCGAGGTGTTCAAGACCTATATCATCACCGAGCGCGGCAGTGAGCTTTGCCTTATCGACAAGCACGCTGCGCATGAGCGCATTCTGTTTGAGCAGCTGGCCAGGGACTACGGCAGCGTGCCGTCCCAGATGCTGCTCGTCCCTGTGCAGGTCAATCTGACCGCCGCGGAAAAGCAGGCCGTTTTGCAGAACCTTGACCTTCTGACCGATGCCGGCATCGAGGCCGAGGACTTCGGCGGCTCGACTGTTGTCGTGCGCGCCGTGCCCGCGGACGTGCCGGTGGACGATGTAGAGGATATGATCGTGGAGCTGGCGGCAAAGCTCGCCGACGGCGGACGCGACGCCCTGCGTGAAAAGACCGAATGGGTGCTGCATTCCATCGCCTGCCGCGCGGCCATCAAAGCGGGGGACCGCACGAACGCCGCCGAGATGCTCGCGCTGGCCCAGCGCATCATGGACGGCACGGTCCCGCCGTTCTGCCCGCACGGGCGGCCCTGCGTATTGAAAATCACCCGGAAGGAGCTGGAAAAGCAGTTTGGCCGACTTGTCTAAACCCCGCGTCGTCGCCGTCGGCGGGCCGACGGCCAGCGGCAAGACCGCACTTTCCGTCGCGCTGGCCAGAGCCTTTGACGGCGAGATCATCAACGCAGACTCGATGCAGATTTACAAAAATCTCGACGTAGGCACGGCAAAGCCGAGTGAGGAAGAGCGGCAGGGGATACCGCATTATCTTTTGGACTTTCTGTCGCCGGAGACCCCCTACAGCGTGGCGGACTTCACCGCCGCCGCTGACCCGCTGATACGGGATATCACGGCCCGCGGCAGACTGCCCCTCGTTGTGGGCGGCACGGGGCTGTATATCACCAGTCTTTTGAGCGGCATGGCGTTTGCCCCGGAAAAGACCGACCCCGCCATCCGCGCCCGATTACAGGCGCGGGCGGACACCGAGGGCGGTGCGGCACTTTACGCCGAGCTGCAAAGGGTCGACCCCGACTACGCCGCTCAGGTCCACCCCAACAACCTGCCGCGCGTCATCCGCGCACTGGAGCTGTTTGAAGCCACAGGCCGCCGCATGAGCGACCAGCGACGCGAGGCCAGGCCCGCCGAGGCACCCTACCATGCGCTCTGCCTCTGCCTGACCTGCCGGGACCGCGCAGTGCTGTACAGCCGCATTGACCGCCGCGTGGACGAAATGGTCGAAAACGGTGTGCTGGACGAAGCAAGGCAGGTCTACGACCACCGCGATGCTTACCGCACGGCGGCGCAGGCCATCGGCTACAAGGAATTCTTCCCGTACTTTGAGGGCACGGCCAATCTGACCGAATGCACCGAGCGTCTCAAGCAGGCAACGCGCAACTACGCCAAGCGCCAGCTGACCTGGTTCCGCCGTCAGAACGACGCGGTGTGGCTCTATCTGGATGAGGAGGATGTCACCGAGCGCGCCTGCACGCTGGTGCGGGCCTTTTTGCACAACGAAGAATAACGGAAAGGAGGGTGCACCGTGAGCAACCGGCAAGACCGCCCGCTGGCAAAAAAACTTTTACACGCGCTGGGTCTGCTGGCACTGGCACTCTTCCTGCTGTATGTTGCCGTCCAGTTCGTGCTGATCTTCCATCGGTCCTACAAGACCGAGACCGCCATCCGCTACACGCTGGCCGAAAGCCTGAACCTGACCGGCGTTGTGGCATTTGACGCTGTGGATGTGCCGGGCAGCGGCAATCTCGGCTATCTTGTGCAGGATGGCGAGCGCGTGACGAACGGCACGGTGGTAGCCGAATGCTACACCGATGACACCCAGGGCCTGCAGCGTGAGCGTCTGGACCGGCTCGAGCGCTCCATCACGCTGCTTACGAAGTCGCAGAATTCTGCCGGCAGTGAGCTTTCGGTGCTGACAAACCAGACGAAGCAGGCGTTGTACAACCTGCTGGATAAGCTGGACACTGCCCAGTATACCGGCATCTCCGACGCGCAGGACAGCTTTCTGCTGGCCCAGAACCGTCTGCAGATCAGCACCGGGCAGACGGCGGATTTCTCCCAGTCCATCGCAGCGCTGCAGACCGAGTACGACGGCATCAAAGCACAGCTTGACACGCTGCAGACCGTCACCGCCACAACGAACGGCTATTTCAGCCGCACGGAGGCCTCGCCCGCCATCCGGACGGACTGCCGGGCGCTGGCCGATGCCGACCCGGCCACGCTGCAAAAAATGCTGGCAGACGGCTTCCCGGCAGCGGATACAAACCGCGCCGGACAGATCGCGACGGGCTTCAGCTGGAAATTCTACGCGGTCTGCGATTTGGATACCGCCGCACGGTTCGACGGTCTGTCCACGGTGAAAATCAGCGTACCCGGCAAGCAGAACACTCCGCTTTCCGCCACGGTGGAGGAAATCACCGAGGACAAGGACAACGGCATTGCCAAGATCGTGCTGCAATGCCAGACCATCAGCGCCGAGGTCCTGGGCCTGGGCTGTGAGACCGTGCAGGTCGATTTAAAAACCTACGAGGGCATCCGCATCGACAAGGCGGCGCTGCATATCGTGAACGGCCAGCGCGGTGTCTATGTCAAGTACGGCAACCTGCAGCGCTTTTTGAAGATCACAACGCTGTATGAGAATGACAGCTACATTCTTGTCCCGGAGGACGGCAAGCTCGGCAGTGCAAATGAGGTGCGCCTCTATGATGAGATCATCGTGCAGGGCACAAATTTGGAGGATGGCAAACTATTGTAACGAAAATACGCCGTTTGTATTGACAAGACTGCCAAAAAAGAAGATAATATTTAATGTATATCGCTGTAATGACGCGCTGACGTAAACGGCGCTTTCTAATCAAAGGAGTTTTACGACCATGTCCATGCTTGACAGTTTGAGAAGCAAGCTCGGTATCGACCCCGATGCAGATTCCTATGTAGATGACACTGAAGAGAATGTTTTCCCCGGCGGGCAGGGGGCTGCAGCTGCGCAGGAGTATACCCAGCAGCAGGAGATCAAACAGCACAGCAATAAGGTCGTGAACATCAACGCGACGACCCAGCTGCAGGTCGTTCTGGTCAAACCGGAGCGCTTTGACGATGCGTCCAGCATTGCGGACCAGCTCAACGCCAAGCATACTGTGGTGCTGAATCTGGAGTCTGCCAGCAAAGAGGTCTCCCGTCGTCTGATCGACTTCCTGTCCGGTGTAGCGTATGCCAACAACGGCCAGATCAAGCGCGTGGCGACCAGCACCTTCATTATTACGCCGTACAACGTTGATATTATGGGTGACCTGCTCGACGAGCTGGAAAACAATGGCGTCTTCTTCTGATACCGCCAATGCGGTGCGCGGCTTTGTGCCGCCGCAGAATGACGACGAGCGCCGCCTGATGCGCCGTGTCGAGGAGCTGTGCCGCGTTGCGGTAAGCCGCGGCATCCCGCGTTATACGGGCTTTCTCTCGGACCGGGAGCAGAGCCTGGCGCAGGCCGCCTGCAACAAGGCCGGGTGCAGCTGCATCCGCTTTTGGGGCGGCTTTGACGCGGCAGAACGCCGGGTGCTCTGCATTGAGCCGCCCGATGCCTGGCAGGAAGAACCGCTGTCCTACCTGCAATGCACCGCTTACGGGGATAAGCTGCCGACCCACCGGGATTATCTCGGTGCGATTCTGGGCCTTGGCCTTGAGCGCAGCTGCGTGGGGGACCTGCTGGCAGACCCCGAGCGTGAGGACACATTTTACGCGGTGATCCTCGCCGACAAGCAGGAATTTATAAACGCGGAGCTGACCGGCGCAGGGCACTGCACCGTGCATACTGCGTGCATCGACGCACTGCCCGCCCGTCTGGCCGAAAGCCGCGAGCGCACCCTGCAGGAGGCTACCGTGCCGTCCCTGCGTGCGGACGCGGTGCTGGCAGCCATGCTGCACACCTCCCGCACCCGCGCAGCAGAATATATCGCCGCGGGCCGTGTGGAGATCAACCACCTGCCGTTGAAGGCCGCCCACGAGACCGCCTACGCCGCGGATATTTTCACAGTGCGCGGCGTGGGGCGCTTCAAGCTGGCGGCCATCGGCGGCAAAAGCCGCAAGGATCGTCTGTTCATATCCTTTTACCAATATTGAGCGCAGGATCGCCCGCAGCGCTGCGGGCAGGGAATAACGGGGCCGTGTGCCCCGCATACAGGAGGAAAGCCGTCATGATCTCTTCCGAGGATGTCCGCCACGTCACATTTGACAAAGCGTTCCAGGGCTATCGCCGTGAGGATGTGGATGATTATCTCAAGCAGGTCGCCCAGGCAATGGACGACCTGGCTGCCCAGAATGATGATTTGCAGAAAAAGCTCGTCATGCTGGCCCAGCGCATTGAAAAATACCGAACGATGGAAAACTCCCTGAGTACGTCGATGATCAACGCCCAGCGCATGGGGGACAGTATTATCCGCGAGTCCAAGCAGAAAGCGGCGGAGATCATCCGCTCGGCCAACATCAAGGCGGAGGACCGCGAGCAGCGCGCCCGCGATGACGTCGAGCTGGCCAAGCAGGAGATCGTCACGCTCAAGGGTGAGGCAGACAGCTTCAAGCGTTCGCTGATCGAGATGTACCGCAAGCATATCAACCTTATTAATAAACTGCCCGATTACACCAGACGGCCCGAGGATGAACCCGTTCCGCCGCCGTCCCCGGCCCCGGAGCAGGCCGCTGCCCCTGCAGCAGAGCCGCAGCCCGCTGTGCAGGCCCCGGTCTACACGGCCCCCGCAGCCCAGCCTGTGCCGGAGCCGGCCCCGGTACAGCAGGCAGCCCAGATGCCCGCCATGCAGGAGACGGCCTACTATGAGCCGCCCACAGCCCAGCCCGTGCCGGAGCCGACGGAAAGTGCCCGGGCTCAGGGCGAAAAGGTAGACACGGTGGAATTTGCCATCGCGCCGCACCCGGAGGAGCCGGAGGAAGCCGAGCCCGCCCCAATCCCCGTGGAAGAGCCCGCCATCGACGAGACGCGGCTCCAGGATGTCTCCGGCCTGTATGACGAGCCGGAGGCCAAGCCTGCCCGCCGCCGCAAGGCCGGTACGGCCAGGCGCACGACCCGCAAAAAGGCAAGTGACGAACCGCAGGAGGAGCTGAATTCCCCGGCGTTCGATAACTTTGAAGGCGTTGACTTTGACAGCTGACGCCCGATGTGATATAACTAAAGAATCCAATAAATAGAGGAGAGTAGGAAACTTTGGCGCAGAACTACAACGACACCATCCATAAGATGCAGACCTCGTTTGAAATGCGGGCCGGTCTGCCGAAGAAGGAACCCAAAATGCTCGAGGACTGGGAGCAGAACCATGTCTATGAGCAGATGATTAAGAACAACGAGGGCAAGCCGCAGTACATCCTGCACGACGGCCCTCCGTATGCCAACGGCAATATCCACATGGGTACGGCGCTGAACAAGATCATCAAGGACATCATCATCCGCTATAAGAACATGTCCGGCTTCCAGGCACCCTACGTGCCCGGCTATGACACCCACGGTCTGCCCATTGAGCTGAAGGCGCTGAGCTCCCTCGGCGACAAGAAGGCCGGTGTCTCCAAGCTGGAGCTGCGCCAGATCTGCAAGGAGTTTGCCACCGAGCACATCGGCGTCATGAACGAGCAGTTCAAGCGTCTGGGCGTGCAGGGCGACTTTGAGAACCCCTACCTGACCCTGCGCCCCGAGTTTGAGGCACGCCAGGTCGAGATCTTCGGCGAGATGGCCAAGAAGGGCTACATCTACAAGGGCATGAAGGCCGTGTACTGGTGCCCCGAGGACCGCACCGCCCTGGCCGAGGCTGAGATCGAGTACGCCGAGGACGAGTGCGATTCCATCTATGTCCGCTTCAAGCTGACCGACGACCCCAACGGCGTGCTGGCCAAGCATAACATCCCGCTGGACAAGGCATGGATCGTCATCTGGACGACCACCACCTGGACACTGCCCGCCAACGTCGCGACCTGCCTGAACCCCAATCTGGAATATGCCTTCGTCAAGATCGGTGACGCCTACCACATCATGGCCCGCGAGCTCGTTGAGTCCACGATGAAGGGCTGCCATATCGACGAGTACGAGGTCCTGCCCGAGACTGTTCTCGGCAGTGAGCTCGAGCTCATGCAGTATCAGCATCCGTTCCTTGACCGCAAGGGTCTGGTCATTCTGGGCGACCACGTCACGCTGGAAGGCGGCACGGGCTGCGTCCACACCGCTCCCGGCCACGGTGTTGAGGACTTTGAGGTCTGCGTCAATCACTATCCGCAGGTTCCCGTTGTCGTTCCCGTGGACGACGCGGGCCGCCTGACCGCCGAGGCGGGCGAGAAGTTTGCCGGTCTCAAGGTCTGGGACGCCAACAAGGTCATTCTGGAGCACATCAAGGAGAGCGGCCATCTGATGGGGGTGCAGCACATCACCCACCAGTACCCGCATTGCTGGCGCTGCCATCATCCCATCATCTTCCGTGCTACCGAGCAGTGGTTCTGCTCCATCGACGCCTTCAAGGAGGACGTCTACAAGGCCATTGACAGCGTGCACTGGCAGCCGGCGTGGGGCCATGACCGCATGGCCGGTATGGTCCGTGACCGCAGTGACTGGTGCATCAGCCGCCAGCGCGTCTGGGGCGTGCCCATCCCGGTATTCTACTGCAAGAAGTGCGGCAAGTACCATATCACCGATGCCTCCATCAAGGCTGTGTCCGACCTGTTCCGCAAGGAGGGCAGCGACGCCTGGTACAAGTACGATGCCAACGACATCCTGCCCAAGACCGAGGTCTGCGAGTGCGGTGCCTCCGACTGGGAGAAGGACCCCGACATCATGGACGTCTGGTTCGACTCCGGCTCCACCTGGAGCGCTGTCTGCCGTGAGCGCCCCGAGCTGCGCTGGCCCGTTGACATGTATATGGAGGGTGCCGACCAGTTCCGCGGCTGGTTCCAGTCCAGTCTGCTGACCAGCGTCGCCACCCAGGGTGTGGCCCCGTACCGCGAGGTCCTGTGCCACGGCTGGGTCGTCGATGCCCAGGGCAAGCAGATGCACAAGTCCGCCGGCAACGGCATGGAGCCCAGTGAGATCATCCGCGACTACGGTGCTGACATCATCCGCCTGTGGGTCGCTTCCAGCGATTACACCGTCGACGTCCGCGCCGGTAAGGAAATTTTCCGCCAGCTGTCCGAGGCGTACCGCAAGATGCGCAACACGGCCCGCTTCATGCTGGGCAATATCAGCGACTTTGATCCCGCGAAGGATATGGTCGATGATGACCAGCTGTTCGAGATCGACCGCTGGGCACTCGAGGCCTGCAACAAGCTGACCGCCACCATGCGCGATGCCTACGAGCACTACGACTTCAGCCGTGCCTACCACGCGCTGTACAACTTCTGCGTCATTGATATGTCCAACTTCTACATGGACGTCATCAAGGATCGTCTGTACTGCGCAGATGACCACGCACGCCGCTGTGCCCAGACCGCGCTGTACCGCATCCTGGTCGACTTCACCAAGCTGCTGGCACCCATCCTGTGCTTCACCAGCCAGGAGATCTGGAGCTACATCCCGAAGCTGGACGGCATGAAGGACTATGTTGTCTTTGAGCAGATGCCCGAGGCCAAGGCTGCCGCCGATGAGGCGTTTGAAGCTAAGTGGGACCGCATCATGGCCATCCGCGACGACGTCAAGAAGGTGCTGGAGCAGGCCCGTGCCGATAAGGTCATCGGCTCTGCGCTGGAGGCCGGTCTGACGCTGTACTGCAGCAAGGAGGTCTACGACTTCCTGAACGTCATCCCGATGGATGAGCTGGCTGACCTGTTCATCGTCTCCCACGTTGACCTTGTCGAGGGTGAGGGCGGCGTCAAGGGCCTGGTCGAGGGTCTCGGCGTCAGCGCTGCCCATGCGGCCGGCAACAAGTGCCTGCGCTGCTGGAAGTACGAGACCACCGTCGGTGAGGACGGCCTCTGCCCGCGCTGCGCTAAGGTCTTGAAGCAGTAAATTTACTCTACCGTCAGCGGTGCTTATACGTTTAAGCACCGCTGATTTTTTCGGATAAGGTGTTGTATGATTTCTGGTTTGTTATCGCTGGCAGGAGCGGCCATTCTGGTCGTCATTGACCAGCTCATCAAGCACTGGGCCACGGCGGCGCTGCTGCCGGTGGGCAGCATGGACGTGCTGCCCGGCGTTGTGGAGCTGCGCTACTGCCTGAATGACGGCATGGCGTTTTCGATGCTGGCCGGTAAGCAGGGACTGCTCATCGGCATGACGTCGGTCATGCTGCTGGCTGTCCTTATCATGCTGTTCGTGCGCAAAATGCCGCTGACAGAACGCGCAGCCTGGACGCTGGTACTGGGCGGCGGCGTGGGCAATCTCATTGACCGCGTGCTCAACGGTGTGGTCGTGGACTACATCAACGTGCTGTTCATGCGGTTTGCCATCTTCAATTTTGCGGACATCTGCGTCTGTGTCGGCGTCGGCCTGCTGATGCTCGCCGTGCTGCTGGACTCTTTCAAAAAGGATAAGACCGCAGAGCCAAAGGCGGACGAAGATGGAGCGACTTGAGCTTACCGCAGCCCCCGGCGACAGCGGACGCCTGGACGCCTGGCTGGCCGGGCAGTGCCCGACGCTGTCCCGCAGTGCGCTGCAAAATCTAATCGAGCAGGGGCTTGTGACCTGCGGCGGTGCGCCCGTCAACAAAAAGGATAAGGTGGCACCCGGCAAAGTCTACGCCATCGACCTGCCTGACCCGCAGCCCATCGAGGCCCGGCCCCAGAACATCCCGCTGGACATTGTGTACGAGGACGACGACCTGCTCGTTGTCAACAAGCCTAAGGGCATGGTCGTGCACCCGGCCCCCGGCAACCCGGACGGCACGCTCGTCAACGCGCTGCTTTACCACTGCGCGGGGCAGCTGTCGGGCATCGGCGGGGCCATCCGCCCGGGCATCGTCCACCGCATTGACAAGGACACGAGCGGCCTTCTCGTCGTAGCCAAAAACGATGCCGCCCATCAGGCGCTCAGCGCCCAGATGAGCGTACACAGCATCCACCGCGTCTACCATGCCGTGGTGTACGGTAACCTCAAGGAGGACGAGGGCTTTGTGGAAAAGTGGCTCGGACGCGACCCGCGGGACCGCAAGAAAATGGCCGTCCTGGCCGAGAACGCGGCGGGAGCCAAGTATGCCTACACGGGCTGGCAGGTGCTGGAACGCTGCGGCAATTTCACTTACATTGCGTGCAAATTAAAGACCGGACGCACCCATCAGATTCGTGTACACATGGCCTCGACGGGGCATCCGTTGGCAGGGGATGCTGTGTACGGCCCCAAAAACTGCATCAAATCGCTGAATGGCCAGTGCCTGCACGCCAAGGAGCTGGGCTTTGTCCACCCGCGGACAGGGGAGTGGATGCAGTTTGATTCGCCCCTGCCGCCCTATTTTACAGAGTTTCTGACACGGTTAAGAAAGGAACATCGCGCATGAAACCACCCCTAAGCGATACCCTTGTGATCTGTGATATGGATAATACGCTGCTGACGGCCAAGGAAGGCATCCCCGCCTGCAACCGCGCGGTCATCCAGCTGTACACCGGCATGGGGGGGCTTTTCACGGTGGCAACGGGCCGCCCGCCGGAGTCCATCCGCGCGGCGCTGGGGAACATCCGCCTGTCGCTGCCGGCCATCTCCTGCAACGGGGCGCTGCTGTATGATTTCTCCGCCGAGTCGGTGCTGCACCGCTCGACGCTGAACCGCGAGCAGGCGACGACGGCCATCCTTGACATCCTGAACAAGTTTCCGCATATAGGCGTGGAGGTCATGGCCGGAAACGGCGAGATGTTCGTCATCCATGCCAATGAGGTGACCCACGCCCATCAGGTGGACGAGCACCTCGGCAGCATTGCCTGCCCGGTGGAGAGCGTGCCTGACGGCTGGGTCAAGGTCGTCTTTGCCTCCGACCCGGAGAGCATCCGCAAACTGGGCCAGTACGCCAAGACGCGGTACTACGGGCGGGAAAACTACTTCCTGGCCACGAACAGCATTTACTTAGAGATCATGCCCAGCGGCGTCAGCAAGGCCAGCGGTCTGCATGACCTGTGCGCCCTCATGAGTAAATCCATGAAGAACACCGTCGTTATCGGTGATTACTACAATGACCTGGAGATCATGCGGGAGGCCGGCTACGCCGTGGCTGTCGCCAACGCACCGGCAGAGGTCAAGGCTGCCGCCGACCATGTGACGACCTGCACCTGCGCCGAGGGCGCAGTGGGGGAGTATCTGTACAGCCTGATCGGCAGGGCCGAAGGACGTGAGGTTTGACGATGAAGGTCAGCGAACTGATGAACCCCAAGGGCGTACTGCTCTATGCAAAGATCGATAACTCTGCCGACGCGCTCGGCATTCTGGTCGAGCTGCAGGAGGGCATCGGCGTTATCACCAACGGCAATGCCTACTACAATGCGGTCAGCTACCGGGAAACGTTCGGCGGCACAACGGCCATCGGGGGCGGCATTGCGCTGCCCCACGCCTGCAACGCGGGCGTGTCCGCACCGGGCATCTCGGCGCTGCTGCTGCGCCGCGGTGTTGACTGGGGCGCACCTGACGGGAAACCTGTGGATCTTGTGTTCATGATCGCTGTTCCGCCGGGCAGTGAGAGCCTGCATCTGCAGATCCTGGCGCGGCTCGTAAACCTTATGAGCCGCAGCGACCTTGTGGAAAGCCTGCGCACAGCCAGCAACCCACACCGCTTTGTGGAGCTGATCGCCAAGGCGGAAAACGCCTGCTTTGCAGAATAAAACCGAAAGTTGTCCCAGCTTATTTGCAAGCTGGGGCTTTTTGTTTGCCTCCGCAGGGGCGCATTCTATATGCGCTCGCGCAGCCTGCGGTAACTGCCGCGGGCGGATATGGGATCCGCCCTACGGGGTATCAATTTGGACGTTCGTCAATATAACCAAAAAATGCAGTGAATCGCATGACGCATTATACGTATTTGCGCTTGCTTTAAACCGGTGAAGTGTGCTATACTTTAAAGCACTAAACCGGCTGCGCAGGAGGGACCCGCGTGAGGAGACGCGGGTGTACACCTGAAACAAAAAGGTTGCGCAGCAGGTACTATGGAGGAATAGACATGAAAAAAGCAGTTTCCCTTATGATGGCAGCCGCCATGACCATGGGTCTGGCCGCCTGCGGCTCCACCGCATCTACTGACACCGCCGCTTCTGCTGCGGACACCGCCTCCAGCACCGAGGCTGCTGCAAGCACTGCTGACAGCACCGCCGCAGCGGATGGCAAGGTCTATAACATCGGTATCTGCCAGCTTGTCCAGCATGAAGCGCTGGATGCCGCTACTCAGGGCTTCAAGGATGCTCTGGTCGAGAAGCTGGGCGAGGGCAGCGTCAAATTTGACGAGCAGAACGCCTCCGGCGATTCCGCCAACTGCGCCACCATTGTGAATGGCTTTGTCTCCAACGGCGTTGACCTGATCCTTGCCAACGCCACCGCACCGCTGCAGGCCGCCGCACAGGCGACTGCCGACATCCCGGTGCTGGGAACCTCCATCACTGACTACGCCACCGCGCTGGACATCAGCGACTGGACCGGCACTGTCGGCAACAATATTTCCGGCACCTCTGACTTGGCTCCGCTGGACCAGCAGGCGGCCATGATCCAGGAGCTCTTCCCGGATGCCAAGAGCGTCGGTCTGCTCTACTGCAGTGCAGAGCCGAACTCCGTCTACCAGTGCGACGTCATTGAAGGCTACCTGACCGAGGAGGGCTACACCGTTGCCCGCTATGCCTTCACCGATACGAACGACGTCACCTCCGTGGCCCAGACTGCCGCCGATAACTCCGACGTCATCTACATCCCCACTGACAACACCGCAGCCTCCAACACCGAGGCCATCGCAAACGTTGTCATCCCCGCCAAGGTCCCCGTTGTGGCCGGTGAGGAAGGCATCTGCGCCGGCTGCGGAGTTGCAACGCTCTCCATCAGCTATTACGACCTCGGCTACGCCACCGGTGAGATGGCTGCCAAGATCCTCGCGGACGGCGCGGACGTCTCTGCGATGCCCGTTGAGTTCGCTCCGAACGTGACCAAGAAGTACAACGCCGCCAACTGCGAGGCGCTGGGCATCACCCCGCCGTCCGACTACGTGGCTATCGGCTGATTGAACTGAACAGCGACTGAAAATCATCATAACAGCGAGGAGGGGGAGATTACTCTCTTTCCCCGCTGTTTTGGTGCTTTACGAAATGAGGATGTTTTTATGGATTTCCTGACCTCTTTGGTAAACTCCATGCCCGGCGCTGTGGCACAGGGCCTCATCTGGGGCATCATGGCCATCGGCGTGTACATTACCTACCGCATTCTGGATGTGGCCGATCTGACCGTTGACGGCTCCCTCGGCACGGGCGGCGCGGTCTGCGTGGTGCTGGTGCTCAACGGCGTGCCTGTGGGCGTCGCCCTTGTGGCAGCCACGCTGGCCGGTATGCTGGCGGGCCTTGTCACGGGTCTGTTCCACACGGCCTGCGGCATCCCGGCAATTCTGGCCGGTATTTTGACCCAGCTGGCGCTGTATTCTGTCAACCTGCGCATCATGGGCACCGGCACGGGCGGCGGCAAGGCAAACCTGCCCATTAGTGTGGACAAGTACAGCCTGCTGGTCTCGGCCCGCTATGTCCGCGCACTGGCGCTCAACAACCCGATCTTCGTGCTGCTCATCTTCTGCGCGGCCCTGATCGGTGTGCTGTACTGGTTCTTCGGCACGGAGCTTGGCTGCTCGCTGCGCGCTACCGGCGCAAACCGGCACATGGCCCGCGCCCAGGGCATCAACACGAACGTCACCATCGTGCTCGGCCTTATGGTTTCCAACGGCCTTGTGGCGCTGGCGGGCGGTCTGCTGTCCCAGTACCAGGGCTTCTCGGACATCAACATGGGCCGCGGCGCCATCGTCATTGGTCTGGCCGCCGTCATCATCGGTGAGGTCATCTTCGGCAAGATCTTCCGCAACTTTGCGCTCAAGCTGACCGCCGCTGTCATCGGCGCGATCATCTACTACATCGTTATGAACTTCGTGCTGCGCATGGGTCTGTCCACCGATGACCTCAAGCTGCTGACCGCGCTGGTCGTGGCCGTGTTCCTGACCATCCCGTACTGGAAGGGCAAATACTTCACTAAAGTACCCGTGAAAAAGGGAGGCAAGGACAATGCTTGAGATCAAGAATGTATACAAGACCTTCAATGCAGGAACCGTCAATGAGAAGGTCGCCTTGAAGGGACTGGATCTGACGCTGGAGGACGGCGACTTTGTCACGGTCATCGGCGGCAACGGCGCGGGCAAATCCACGATGCTGAACGCCGTCGCGGGCGTCTGGCCGGTGGATATGGGCAAAATCATTATTGACGGGAAGGATGTGACCCGCCTGTCCGAGCACCAGCGTGCCAAGTACATTGGCCGCGTGTTCCAGGACCCGATGATGGGCACCGCCGCGACGATGCAGATCGACGAGAACCTGGCCCTGGCGGCCCGCCGGGGTCTTGCCCGCACGCTCAAGATCGGCATCACGAAGAAGGAGCACGACGAATACTACGAGCTGCTCAAAACGCTGGATCTGGGGCTGGAAAACCGTATGACCAGCAAGGTCGGCCTGCTCTCCGGCGGTCAGCGCCAGGCTGTCACGCTGCTGATGGCGACCCTCAAAAAGCCCAAGCTCCTGCTGCTGGACGAGCACACCGCCGCCCTTGACCCCAAGACCGCGGCCAAGGTGCTGACGTTGTCCGAGAAGATCGTCGAGGAAAACCACCTGACCACCCTGATGATCACCCACAACATGAAGGATGCCATCAAGTACGGCAACCGCCTGATCATGATGTACGAGGGCCACGTCATCTACGATGTGCGCGGCGAGGAAAAGAAGAACCTGCAGGTCAGCGACCTGCTGCAGCGCTTTGAGCAGGTCAGCGACGGCGAGTTTGCCAACGACAGAATGCTGCTTTCCTGAAATCGAACCCAATTTTGCCCGGGATGTCAAATCCCGGGCTTTTTGCTTGTAATAAAATTGTAATACGTGACAATTTTTTGAAAACCATGTTCAAAGCCCGGCAAATATGATATAATCTATACTATGTATACTAGGTGGGTTGTGGCCATGGGTACGCCCGCTTTCGATAATTAAGGAGGTTGCCGTTCCCGATGAGCAGAGAACGTAATGAGGAGAAAAAAGGCCTGAGCCCGACACAGCGCAAAGCGTGTGTGGTGCTGGCGCTGTGCGCGCTGGCCGTTGTGATGAGCATTCTGGCGGCATGGGTGCTGCCGACGAAGCTGGGCCTGTTTGCAGGCGGGAAGGATTCCTACGACCCGGACGCCTACCCGCTGGATACGACGCTGGATTCCATCCTGCCGCAGAGCGCGGCGGATGACGCCTACATTACGGCCAGTGTTTTTGCGGGTGACCAGTACGCCGTGACGCTGCAGAAGGACACCCGCATCACGCTGAATCAGTTTGTCGGGCAGGAGGGATTGCAGATTTCCAAGGCGTTGTCCACCTCCTGTGTGAACTTTGCATCGGACGCCAGCAGCTACACGATCCCGCAGGCCATCCCCAAGATGAAGGCCCGCCGCGTCTTTGTGATGCTGGGCGCGAACGATGTGGACGGCTCGGTCAGTGTGGACTCCTTCATTGCCGACTACAAGCAGTTCCTGCAGAGCATCCGCTCGGCCTACGCCTACTGCGACATCATTGCGGTGGGCATTCCGCCCGTTACCGAGGACAGCACGAACGCTGCCGAGACCCAGACCCGCATTGACCAGTTCAACCAGGCCATTGCAGCGGCCAGCAGCGATCTGGGTTTCAAGTACCTGAACACCGCCGAGGCCCTTAAAAACACCCGCGGCTACGGCGAGGGCACCTACTTTGAATCCAACGGTTTCAGCACCTCCGGCGCACGCGCCCTGCTGGAGTACGCCAAGAGCCACGCCTGCAATACGATGGACAGCCGTCCCGACACGTCGGACATCCCGCAACGTGCGTCGGCCTCCGCAGGCAGCAACACGCCGGTGCCGACCTCGACGCCGACGAAGTTCACGGCCAGCTATGAGGTCGAGGACAGCGCCAAGGGCACGCTGACCGGCAACGGCCAGACCGGCGTGTCCAGCGTCGAAATTCAGGCCGACTCCGGCACAAGCGTCAACGTCACGGCAGTGGCGGCGGAGGGCTTTGTGTTCTACAAGTGGAGCGACGGCGTCACCACCGCGACCCGCTATGACAATATTACCAAGGACATCTCCGTCAAGGCCATGTTCAACGACGCCCGCGTCGAGCTGACGCTGGACAAGGGCGATACGACGATCAAGCAGGGCGAGAGCCTGACTGTCAATGCCGCGGTCAAGCTGGGCAACAAGGCCTACGACGCCGCGAACGTCCAGTGGTCCATCAACGATGAGATGGAGAAGAACGGCAGCAGCCTGACCTTCAAGCCCGATGCCGCCGGGACCTACACGATCAAGGCGGGCATTGAGATCAACGGCACCTTCTCGACGGCACAGCTGATCGTCACCGTCGAGGCCGAGGCCACCACGATCAACATCAGCGGCACCGGCACGCTGACCGCAGGCCAGAGTACGACGCTGACGGCTACCGTGGAAAACGGCAGCGGCGACACGCTCTGGGGCTGCGAGGAGACCTCCTGGCGCACAACGGGCACGCAGGTGACCTTCACGGCCAACGAGCCCGGCACCTACCACATCCACGCGGTCAACAACGGTGCGGACAGCGTCTTTGTGCTGACTGTCAGCGCCGCGGCTACGCCGGAACCCACCGCTGTGCCCACGCCGATGCCGGAGTCGACCTCCGCCGATTCTACACCGCAATAAGCATACGAGGTTACGAAGATGGCAATTTATACCTGCGTCCTGCTGGACGTTGACAATACGATTTTGGACTTTGACGCCGCAGAGCGCCAGGCCCTGACCGATATGCTCGCCGAGTACGAGCTGCCCCACGACGAGGCTGCTTATGATACCTACCACAAGGTCAACCGCGAGCTGTGGGACTCGCTGGCCAAAGGCCAGCTGAACAAGCAGAAGCTGTTCCAGATCCGCTTCTCCCGCTTCATGCAGACCATGCAGCTGCCCGACAACGGCAAGGGCAAGGCCATGAATGACCGCTATGAGGAGCTGCTGGCGACCCATGCCGACCTGCTGCCTGGCGCACTGACCGCGCTGGAGGAGCTGAGCGAGGTCGCCACGCTGGCCCTCGTCTCGAACGGTGCCATTGCCGTGCAGGAGTCCCGCATTGCGGCCTCCGGCATCGACAGGTACATGGACGGCATCTATATTTCCGAGAAGGTCGGCGCGGCCAAGCCCAGCGCCAAGCTGTTTGAGCACGCCTTCCGTGACCTCGGCATCACGAACAAGAGCCGTGTGCTGATGGTCGGCGACGATCTGCTGGCCGACATCAAGGGCGGCCTGAACGCCGGTGTGGATACCTGCTGGTTCAACCCCGGCAATCTTGAAAACAAGTCCGGCATCACGCCCAAATATACGGTAAGCTCCTATGAGGAGCTCTACCGCATCGTGATGGAGCCGGAGGAGCTGGAAAATATCGGCGTGCGCAACCGCCGCCATAGCAACGAAGCCCTGCTGTAAGGCAAGGGCGCACTGCCGCTGCCCGTTTGTCAGGCGGCGGCATCATTTTGGAATTGAGGATGTACCGCTATGTTGTTGGAACTTCAAAACTTAGGCAAGAGCTTCGGCGAACACGAGGTACTGCGTGATGTAAATGCAGGTGTCGAGCGCGGGGACCGTATCGGCATCATCGGTGCCAACGGCACCGGCAAGACGACGCTTTTGCGGATCCTCTGCGGCGAGAGCCTGCCCGACGCCGGAGATGCCGCGTTCGGCACCGGCGTGACCACCGGCTACCTTGAGCAGAACGCCCGGCTGGACCCGTCACTGGACATCTATGCCACAATGCGGCTGGTCTTTACCCCGGCGCTTGACGCCATGCAGGAGATGGACGCGCTGCAAAAGCAGCTGACCGCAGACCCGCACAATGCGGAACTGACCGAAAAGATCGCCCACTGCACCGCTGTCATCGACGCGATGGACGCTTATAACATGGACACCCAGATCAAAAAGGTGCTCAACGGCATGGGCTTTCCCGCCGACACCTGGACAAAGCTGGCGGGCGTGCTTTCGGGCGGTGAGCAGACCCGGCTGCGTCTGGCACGGCTGCTGCTGGAGCGCCCCGACCTGCTGATCCTGGACGAGCCGACGAACCATCTGGACCTGGAAACGATGGAGTGGCTCGAAAATTATCTGAAAGCCTACCGCGGTGCGGTGCTCGTTGTCAGCCATGACCGCTACTTCCTCGACGCCGTCTGCACCCGCATTTGGGAGCTGCGCGGCAAGAGCATCAAGACCTACCGCGGCAACTACTCGGCCTATCTGCCCCAGCGCGAGGCTGCTGACGAGCGCCAGCAGAAGCTGCATGACGCCGCTGTAGAAAAAGCTGCCAAATTGCAGGACTATGTGGACCGCAATCTTGTGCGCGCCTCCACGACGAAGATGGCCCAGAGCCGCCGCAAGCAGCTGGAAAAGCTCGAGATCGTCGAGGCCCCGACCACCGAGGCGTGGGAGCTGAACTTTCGCTTTGAGTACGACATTGAGCCCTATGACGAGCTGGTCATCATGAAGAATCTGAGCGTCCATATCGGTGAACGCACCCTCATCGACGCCCTGGACTACGTCGTTCACCGCGGGGACAAGCTCGTCATTGCAGGTCCCAACGGCGCGGGCAAGTCCACGCTTTTGCAAGTGCTGGACGGCAAGCGCCGCCCGTCGGGTGGTATGGTCCGCCTGGGCAGCGGCGCCAAGCCGGGCGTATTCACCCAGCAGCAGGCCCGCCGCGCAGGCCGCGTCATTGATGCCATCTGGAACCAGTACCCGCGCTTTACCGAACTCGAGGTCCGCAGCCATCTGGCACGCTTCGGCTACCGCGGCGAGGAGGTCTTTAAGGACTGTGCGTCGCTGTCCGGCGGCGAGCTGGCCCGCCTGCGCTTTGCCGAGCTGGCGCTCGAGCGCCCGAACCTGATGTTCCTGGACGAGCCGACGAACCACCTGGACATCTACATGCGCGAGAGCCTGACCCAGGCGCTGGCAGCCTACACCGGCACACTGCTGCTCGTCACCCATGACCGCTACCTGATGCAGACGCTGGGCTGCCCGATCATGTACCTGGAGGACGGCAAAGCGACGTTTTACCCGAGCTTTGCCGCCCTGCAAAACCGTGACGCGGGCAAGACCCAGGAGCAGCAAAAGACCGAGGACACTGCCAAAAAGCAGGCATACGGCAAGGAGCAGCGCAAGCGCCGCGCCGAGGTCCGCGCCCGCCTGAAAAAGGTGGAGAGCGAGATCGAGGAGTTGGGTGCGCATATTGTCGAGCTGGAAAATGAGATCAACGACCCCGAGGTCCTGCGCGACCACCTGCGGCTGCGCGACAAATGCGACGAGCTTGACGACACTCGCTTCCACCAGCAGGAGCTCTACGACGAGTGGGAAAAGCTGGCCGAGGAGCAAGAAACCTTTGAAAACGAGGGCGAATGACCTTTTTACCGTTCTGTAACTTGTATTCCTGCCAAAAAGCGCTATACTATAGGTTTAGCAAGCTTACCAGGAAAAAGAGTATAGGAAAGTATGTAAGGCGGGTAGAACACATTGCAGACCACCATTATCGTAGCAACGCATAAACCGTACTGGGTGCCGGATGACCCGATGTACCTTCCGGTACAGATGGGCCATGCCGTCCACCCGGCCTGCGGCTATATCGGCGATGATACCGGCGACAATATCTCGGAGCGCAACGCAAATTTCTGCGAGCTGACGGGCCTGTACTGGGCGGCGCACAACATCGATTCCGATTATATCGGTATCGTGCATTATCGCCGCTATTTTGCCAGCCGCCGCAAAAGCCGCTTTGCGGACAAGAAGTCGCGTGTCATCAGCCATGAGGAGCTCTGCAGCATTCTGGCTACGACGAACGTCGTCCTGCCGAAGGAGCGCCACTATTTTATTGAGACGAACTACACCCAGTATATCCACGCCCATCACAAGCAGGATCTGGAGGTGACCCGCGCCATCATTGCGCGCAAATGCCCCGAGTACCTGCCCGCGTATGACCTTTATATGTCCAAGACCCACGGCCACCACTTCAACATGTTCGTCATGAAGAAGGAACTTTTGCAGCACTACTGCACCTGGCTGTTCGACATTCTGTTTGAGCTCGAGCGGGAGCTGGACATGACGGGCTACACGGTCAATGACCGCCGGGTCTTTGGCTTTGTGAGCGAGCGTCTGCTGGACGCCTGGCTCACCACGAACAACATCAGCTTTGAGGAACTGAGCATCGTTTACATGGAGCACCAGAACTGGCTGCACAAGGGCACAGCCTTCCTCAAGCGCAAATTCTTCCCGAAAAAAGATGCTTGACGCAAGAAATGTCACGGCCATCGTCGTGACCTACAACCGTCTGCCGCTGCTGAAGCAATGCCTGGCCGCCCTGCGTGCCCAGACCGTGCAGGGCTTCACGGTGCTGCTGGTGGACAATGCGTCCACTGACGGCACGGCGGACTATATAAAGACGCTGGCAATGCCGGGGCTGGTCTGCCGCAATCCAGGGGAAAACCTCGGCGGTGCGGGCGGCTTTGCCTACGGCATCCGCGCCGCGGCGGAGCTGGGGTGTGAGGCCGTCTGGATCATGGACGACGACACGCTGCCCGAGCCGGACGCGCTGGCCGCCCTGCTGGCCGCCGATGCCGCCCACGGCGACGGCTGCGGCTGGCTGTCCAGCCGGGCACTCGCCCCGGACGGCACCGACCAGCCGATGAACCTGCAGCGCAAAACGATGTACCGCGATATTGACGGCTTCGATGCGGCGGAGGTTCCCGCCGTGATGGCGAGCTTTGTCTCGCTGTTCCTGCGCACCGAAGCCGTGCGGCAGTTCGGCCTGCCGATTGCCGAGTTCTTCATCTGGTCCGACGACTGGGAGTACACCCGCCGCATTTCCCGCGCAAAGCCCTGCTATGTCATCCCGGCCAGCCGGGTCGTGCACGCCATGCAGAACCCCGGCATCGTGAACATTGCCAGAGATGTGCCCGCCCGCTGGGCACGCTACCGCTATTTTTACCGCAACGATGTGGTGCTCTACCGCCGGGAGGGACTGTCCGGCTGGCTGTGGCTGCTGGCCAAGGACAGCTGGCACACCGTACAGGTCCTGCGCGACAGGCAGGGCTGCCGCGCCGAGCGCATAAAAATCATCTGGAAGGGCTTTGCCGCCGGGGTGCGGTTCCGCCCGCAGATACCGTACCTGCCATGAACCTGACAAAACAAATTTGCCATAAAGCTGCGCACTTTGACGCCGTCGCCTTTGACGTGTTTGACACGCTTATAAAACGCGACGTTGCTGTGCCGACAGGACTTTTCCGCCTGATGGGCGACGATTTTTACGCTGCCCGCATCCGGGCCGAGCGTGAGGCCCGCGCCGCCCAAAGCAGGGAAGTAACGCTGGCTGAAATCTACGCCCGCCCCTGCCTTGCCCGCTATGACGCAGCGGCGGAGTGCGCTGCAGAGCTGGCCGCCTGTGCGGAGAACAAGCCCGTGCTGGATGCGGTACAAACGCTTAAAAAGCAGGGGAAAAAGCTCTACTATATCTCCGATATGTACCTGCCGCAGACGCAGATCGACGCGATGCTGCGCCGCTGCGGCTATCCCTGCTTTGACGGCGGCTTTGTCTCCTGTACTTACGGTGTGCAGAAGCGCAGCGGCAGACTGTTCAAGCGCTTTTTGCAGGAAACCGGCCTCACGGCGAAGCAACTGCTTTTCATCGGTGACAGCTGGCGCGCCGATGTGGCCGGGGCCGCGCTGGCCGGTATCACCGCCTGGCATCTGCCGACGCCGCCTGCACCTGCGGATAACGCTGCGGCTTTTGTGGAGAACCGTCTGTCGCAGCAGCGATCTGACGGTGAGTCCCTCGGCTTTTCCGTGCTGGGACCGCTGGCAGCGGCATTCTGCCAATGGCTGCACGCGCGCCGTGCCGCCCGCCCGGAGGCCCGGCTGTATTTCCTCGCCCGCGATATGTACCTGATGCGGGACGTCTATCACACGCTCTACCCGCAGGAGGAGACCGGCTATTTACAGGTCTCCCGCCGCAGCCTGGCTCCGGCGTTTCTGGCGGCGGGGGACTGGGCCACAGTGCTGGCCGCCCTGCCGCGGCAGACTTTGACCGGTGCGCAGATCGCCGAATACTGCGGCACGACCTGCTCGCCGGAGCTGACGGACAGGCAGTTTGATTTGAAGCAGCCGGACAGGGAAGCGCTGCACGCCTTTTTGCAGCAGCTGCCCCGCCCGGACGCCGCCGACGCGGTCACAGCCTATCTGTCTGCGCAGGGTATCCGCCCTGGCGATTTCCTTGTTGACATCGGCAGCGGCGGTACAACGCAGCTGCTGTTAGAGCGGTTGCTGCAATTTCCGCTGCACGGGCTGCAGCTCTCGGCGGATGACCGGCTGCGCACCCGCTTTGCGCCCGACCAAACGGAAGTATTCCTGTTTGACGGCAAGCCCGCGCCGCGCCTGTATTGGGCGGGTCAGCCGATGCTCGAACGCCTGCTCTCACAGGATGTCGGGGCCACGCTGGGCTACTGCGCGGAGAAGGGGGGCATCGTCCGTGTGCGCACGGCCAGGCAGCCCGCCGAGCCGCGCATTGCACAGATCCAATCCGGCGTGCGCCGCTTTGCCGCCGCCTGGCGGGACAGCGTGCTGAACGGCCAGCCCATCCCGCCGCAGCGGGCCATTGCCCCGTTTTTGCGGTTGGTGGAAAGCCCGACAGCTTTACAGCTGGATCTGCTCGGTGACCTGACGGTTGAGGACGGCGGCACCTATCCGCTGGCCGCGCCGCAGCACACAGCGCACTACCTGACCCACCCGCGGCAGGCAAGACGTGACTTTGCAGAGGCACGCTGGAAGATCGGCTTTTTGCAGCGTGCCGTACCGCTGCCGCTGCCTTACGGAAAATTATATCTGAAACTGAAAAAATAATGCGAAATGCGAAAGGAGGTACCCCCATGGCCAAGATCAGCGTGATCATCCCGGCGTACAATGCCGAGACGACCCTGCGCACCGCCGTGGAATCCATCCTTTCCCAGCAGGTGCCGGAGCTCGAGATCATCATCGTCAACGACGGCTCGACGGACGGCACGGACCGGCTCTGTCACGCGCTGGCGAGCGAGTACCCCTGCATCCACGTCATCACCCAGAAGAATGCCGGCATCTGCGCGGCCCGCAACCGCGGCATGGAGGCCGCGAGCGGGGAGTACATCACCTTCTGTGACGATGACGACCTGTTCTGGCAGGGAGCGCTGCGCCTGCTTTTGCAGACGGCAGAGGACACCCGCGCCGACCTTGTGCGCGGCGGCTATGAGCTGCTGCGCCAGCGCCCGGACGGTACCTTTGCCGAGCAGCCGCACCCTGCCGGAAGCCCCTGCACGATAGCGCTGGGCCGCGGCGGCAGCTACGGTGCTTTTTTGGAGAACAGCGGCCCGCAGTTTGTATGGAACGCCCTCTACCGCCGCACGGCGCTGCTGGGGCTGCGCTTCAATGAGCGGTGCAGCTACGGGCTGGAGGACTTTGTCTTTAACGCCGCAGCCTATCGGCGCGTCGGCAAGGCGGTCTACATCCCGCAGGTCGTCTACCGTCATTTTGAGAGTGCGCAGAGCACCTCCTGCGCGCACACGGCGCAGGCACTTTTGGGCCGCATTCGGGCGCTGGAGCCATGGATGGAGGCTGAATTCCACGCCGCCCAGCGCTGGTGCGGCCCGGAGGAGCTGCAGGCCGTCTGGAAGGACCGCCGCGCACAGGCCGTCACCTTTTTGATGCACCAGCTGCGCGACGCACACGCCCCGGGCGTGCTGCGCCGCAAGGCCTGGCGCACGCTGCGGGAGGCCCTGGCCCCGTACCCGGGCAGTCTGCTGGACACCCTGCACGACGCAGGGCACAATAAAAAACAAACAATGGCACTGCTTTTATACCAGATGCGGCTGCAGAAGCTCTACGATCTGCTGCCGGTCAGAGAGGAACAGTTATGAAAACGATTCTTGTTACCGGTGCAGCGGGCTACATTGGCCGCCATGTCGTAAAAAATGCACTGGACCGCGGCTACCGCGTCATTGCGGCGGATTTTAACTTCAAGGGCGTCGACGAGCGCGCCGAGTTCTGCGATGTGCCGCTGTTCGGCGGTGACGCCGACCTGTACCGCAAGCTGGGCGGCCCGGACGTCTGCATCCATCTGGCTTGGCGCGATGGCTTCCGCCATAATTCCGCCGCCCACATGAAGGATCTGTCCAGCCATGTGACGTTTTTGAACACGCTGATCGACGGCGGCCTGAAGGACCTGAGCGTCATGGGCACGATGCATGAGGTCGGCTACTGGGAGGGTGCTATCAATGAGAGCACGCCCTGCAAGCCGCAGAGCCAGTACGGCATTGCCAAGAACGCCCTGCGCCAGAGCATGATGCTGACGCTGGCGGATTCCCCCTGCAAGCTGCACTGGCTGCGCGCATACTATATCACCGGTGACGAGGCGCACGGCAGCTCGATCTTTGCCAAGATCACCCAGGCCGAGCAGGACGGCAAAAAGACTTTCCCGTTCACGAGCGGCAGCAACCTCTATGACTTCATCGACGTGGACGAGCTGGCCAACATGATCGTGGCCGCCAGTGTGCAGGAGGAGATCAACGGCATCATCAATGTCTGCACCGGCAAGCCGATGAGTCTGGCGGACCGCGTGGAGCAGTTCCTGCGAGACAAGAACTACAAGATCAAGCTCGACTACGGCGCGTTCCCGGACCGTCCGTATGACAGCCCGGGCACCTGGGGCGACCCGACAAAAATCAACCGCATTCTGGCAAACGATACCTGCAAGCGTGCATAACATACAAAAAGGAAAAACGCAATGAAACGATTGGGCATCTTTTTCTTCTACGAAAAAAACGGCGACGTGGATGATTTTATCACCTACTACCTTGCCGACCTGAATAAGAACCTGACCGAGCTGGTCGTTGTCTGCAACGGCAAATTGAGCGAGCAGGGCCGCGCGGCCTTCTCGCAGTTTACCGACAACATCATCGTGCGCGAGAACAAGGGCCTTGACGTCTGGGCGTACAAGACCGCGCTGGATTCCTACGGCTGGGCGAAGCTCTCGGAATTTGACGAGATCGTCATGACGAACTCCACCCTGATGGGTCCTGTGCGCCCGCTGAAAGAGATGTTCGACGCCATGTGGGAGAACCAGGACCTCGATTTCTGGGGCCTGTCCATCCACCACGGTGCCAAGTCGAACCCCTTCAAGGGCAAGCACCTGTATAACTATCTGCCCGTACACATCCAGTCTCACTTTATCGTTTACCGTCGGCGCTTTGTGCAGAACCCGGAGCTGCAGGCCTACTGGGACAACATGCCGATGATCGAGAGCTACACCGACTCGGTGCAGCGATACGAGGCTGTGTTCACCAAGCAGTTTGAGGATAAGGGCTTCAAGTGGGATGTCTATGTGAAAACCGACGACCTGAAGGACTTCACAGACTATCCGCTGCTCGTCTGCCCGACGCTTTTATTGCGGGAGAAAAAATGCCCACTGTTCAAGCGCCGCAGCTTTATGCACGAGCTGGAGGCCTATCTCAACGACACGGCAGGTGAGCCGGTGCAGGAGCTGTACGACTATCTGCGGGATGAGACGGACTATCCGATGGACCTCATCTGGAAGAACATGATCCGCACGATGCACCCGCACGATTTTACCCGCAATCTCGCACTGACCCGCATCATCGAGCCGACGGTGTTGGACGAGGCAACGGCACAGAGCATCCGCCAAAACCGCCGCATTGCGCTGGCCATGCACCTGTATTTCATGGATATGCTGGATTCCAGCAAGGCGTTTGCGGCAAAGTTCCCGCCAGAGACGGACATTTTCATCTCGACGAGCAGTGCTGATAAAAAGCCGCAGATCGAGGCCGCCTTTGCGGACCTGAACGTCCGCAGCGTCACCGTGACCGTGGTGGAGAACCAGGGCCGCGACGTCGGCGCCTTCCTCTGTGACCTGGCCCCGCAGCTGCGGGACTATGACTACGCCTGCTTCATGCACGACAAAAAAGCCATCCAGACCCGCCCCGGCAGCGTCGGCGCGAGCTTTGGCTATGTCTGCAATGAGAATGTCTGCAAAAACGCTGCTCATGTGCTGAATGTGCTGTGCGAGTTTGAGAAGGACCCGTACCTCGGCATTCTCTGCCCGCCGTACCCGACGCACGGACTTTACTTCATGAATATGTGCTCCGGCGGCTGGGGCCCGAACTTTGAGAATACGAAAAAGCTGATGAAAGACCTTGGCATCGATGCGCCTGTTTCCGGTGAAAAATCGCCCATTGCGCCCTACGGCAGTGTGTTCTGGTTCCGCCCCAAGGCACTGGAACCGCTGTTTGACCACGGCTGGCAGCACTCGGACTTCCCGCCCGAGCCGCTGCCCCAGGACGGCACGATCAGCCATGCCATTGAGCGCATCTATCCGTTTGTGGCCCAGAGCGCGGGCTACTACCCGGCAGTGGTCATGAGCAAGAGCTACGCCGTGACCCACAACGATACGATGCAGGCCTACGCGGGCGGCGTGATCCGCCCGTTGGCCCGCGTGTTTGACTGCACGACCTTCTATGGTGCGGTCAGCTCGGCCACCGGCTTTGCCTACAAAAAGCACCACCTGTTCAGCCACTACGGCCCGTACTCCGACAGCCGCCGCCGTCACGCGCGCAACTGGCTGCGGGACAAGCTGCCCGCAGGCTCCTACAAGGTCATCATCAACACCAAGCGCGCTATCTTTGGCCCCCACGAAGGCCCCTATGAGGACTGACAACGCATGAAACGACTGGTCATCTACTTCCACTATGACCCGACAGGCTGCATCGATACGGCCTGCCGCATTGCCGTACAGGCTGTGCAGAAATACGGCAGGGTCGTATTCGTCACCAACGGTACACTTGCCCCGGCGGACCGCGTCTGGGTGCGCCAGTCCGGTGCGGGCCGCATCGAACGGGAAAACGTCGGTTTCGACGTCGGCGCATACAGGGAGGCTCTGCTGACTCTGGGCCGGGAGAAACTGGCCGAGTATGAGGAGATCGTCCTGATGAACTACACGCTGGCCGGGCCGATCTGCTCACTGGCGGCGATGTTCACCGCGATGGACGCCCGCCCGGAGCTGGACTTCTGGGGGCTGACCCGCCACTACGCCATGCAGAGCCGCCGCTTTGGCGGCGCAGTGCCCGAGCATCTGCAATCCCATTTTATTGCGGTGCGCCCGCGGCTGTTCAACAGTGACGATTTCTGGAACTACTGGCAGGAAATGGCGCTGCCGGCCAGCTACGAGCAGTCTATCATCCGCCACGAAACGAGGTTCACGCCGTATTTTGCCGCCAGGGGCTATGCCTGGGATACCTACGTGCAGACGGACGACCTGAAACCGGTTTTTGTAAACCCCATTATGGCCTGCCCGCGGGAACTGCTGGCAAACCGCGGCTGCCCGTTTTTCAAACGGCGCAGCCTGTTCACGCCCTATGCGGATGAACTGCGCCGCACGGACGGCCTCGCCGCGCGGGAGCTATGCGACTATGTGACGACCTATACGGATTTTCCGCTGGAGCTGCTGCTGGTCTCGCTGTTAAAAACACAGCCGCTTTCAGCCCTTGCCCAAAACCTGCACTGGTGCTATCCTGTCGGCGCACCGACAGGGGAAACGCCCGACCTGAACGAGCTGGGCCTGCGGCTGCTTCATTACGAACAGCCCGCCGCGGACCCCGTGACCGACTGGTATAACCGGCAGACAGCCGCCAACGCGGACACACTGCTGGCGGAAGCTGCTGCTTTGTTTGAAAAAAATCCGATGCTTGGCGTGTTAAGCCCCTCTCTGCCGCTGTGGCAGGGCTGCACCGCCACCCGCCGCGCCGCCTGGATGCGGGAGAAGGACGCACTGGCACAGGAGGTATCCGTGCCCGTCGGCAGTGACCCGCCGCCCGCGCCCAACTGCGGTTGGGTGCTTGTGCGGGAGTCTGCCTTCCCGGACGGCATCCCCGCCTGCACAAGCCAGCGTGACGCCTGGAAGCTGGCCCTGACCGCCCAGAAAAACGGTGCCTATGCCGCCGCCTTTGAGCCGCTGACCCGGTCTGCGGCGCGGGCGGATATTTTAAATGAGTATGAGACCGCCGCCGCTCAGCCTGCCGCTGTAGCCAAGCAGCTGGGGCGGCTCGTCAAGCACAGACTGCAAAAGTAAAAGGGGAGACCACCCATCAAAAAGCAACGCCTGTTTTATCTTGATCTTGTCCGTGCCGCAGCGCTGATCTGCATCTTGATCGTGCATTTCAACGCGACGGTCACGGGGTATTTTACGCTGCCGCACAAGCTCTTTACCAGCACGCTGCCGCTGGGCATTTATCTGGGAGATTTCGGCTCCTCGCTGTTTTTCATTGTGTCCGGCGCATCGCTGGCGCTGACCGTCCCGGCGGAGCAGAACCCTGCGCAGTTTTACAAAAGGCGCGCGAGGGCTGTCTACCCGCTGTTCTGGCTCGCGTGGTTCGTCGTGTTCAGCTATCGGTTTGTGGCGCACCCCGGCAGCTTCGGCGGGGCCAGGACCGTCACGCTGGTGCTGACGCTGCTGGGTCTCGACAACTTTGCCGTTGCCGCGGGCTGGGTCGGAACAGACTTTGCCTGTGTTGGCGAGTGGTTCCTCGGCAGCATCCTGTTTTTATACCTGCTGTTCCCGCTTTTGCAGCGGGGGCTGCGCAAAAGGCCGTGGCTGACCTGGGCGCTGACGCTGGCGGTCTGCATCCCGGTGCACCTGCTGGGCTGGGACGCGCGGCTTGTGGCCGTGCATATCCCGGAATTTCTGTTCGGCATGACGTTTTTAACGCTCGCCGGACGCACACGGTATATTCTGGCCCCGCTGCTGCTGGCGGGGGCCGTGCTGGCACAGCCCTGGGACGGTAAGATCACCTGCGCGCTGGCCGGTGCCGGGGTGTTCATCCTGCTGGCGCTGGCGGCCCCGCTGCTGGACCGCCCGTGGCCCCGCGCGGTGGGCGCACAGCTTGCCAAAATATCCTACGCGGTGTTCCTTGTGCATCACGTTCTGATCCAGGAGCTGGCCGCGCACTTTGATCTGGCGGTGCTGTCCCGCCGGGACACGGCGTTTTTGTTTGTCGTCTATCTGGCCGCAACATTTGCCGCAGCGCACGCGCTGCTCTGGCTGCAAAGAACGCTGCGCACCGGCCTTGCCGCCCTGTGCCCCCAAATATAAAGCTCCGCCCGCTGTTTCCACAAAAACAGCGGGTATTTTTTTAACATTGTGCGCCCGCGCCCTCTGTACAAAAACGGGCGGGTACGGTATAATAGAGAATAATGTTTGAAACTAGGAAAGGGGCGTTCCACTGTGTCCGAATTCTCTGTTTCCCTTGCAAAATTGGCCGAGGAAGCCAACCTGACGATTGCCTACACCCCCTGTGAGCTGGATAAAATTCAGGTCACAGCCACCGAGGTCTACCGTCCGGGCATCCTGCTGGCCGGTTACTACGAAAACTTTGACAGCAAACGCATCCAGATCATCGGCCTGACCGAGATGTCCTATCTGGATGAGCTGTCCACCTCACTGCGCAACACCCATCTGGAAAAGCTGTTCTCCTTCCAGCCGCCGGCCATCGTGCTGACCCGCGGCATGCAGCCGCTTTCCGAAATGATGCAGTTTGCCAAGCAGTACGGTGTACCGATCCTGATGTCCACCGAGATGACGTCCGCCCTGATGGGGCAGCTCATCACGACCCTGAACACCGAGCTGGCCCCCCGCATCACCCGCCACGGCGTGCTTGTCGAGGTCTACGGCGAGGGCATCCTGATTCTGGGCGACTCCGGTGTCGGCAAGAGCGAGACGGCCATTGAGCTCGTCAAGCGCGGCCACCGCCTGATCGCTGATGATGCGGTTGAGCTGCGCCGGGTATCCTACCGCAAAATTTTGGGCACCGCGCCCGCCAACATCCGCCACTTTATTGAGCTGCGCGGCATCGGCATTATCAACGTGGCGCGGGTGTTCGGCATCGGCTCGGTCCGCTCGAGCGTCGAGGTCGAGATGGTCGTCCAGCTCGAGCCCTGGGACCGCACCAAAAACTATGACCGCACGGGCCTGGAGACGGAGTATTACGACATCCTCGGTGTCAAGGTGCCCAGCATGCTCATTCCCGTTATGCCGGGCCGTAACCTGGCCGTCATTCTGGAAACGGCTGCCATCAACAACCGCCAGAAGGAGATGGGCTACAACGCCGCCAAGGAGCTGCTGACCCAGCTGGGCCTGGCAGACGACATTACAAAATAAAAGAGGTTTTTCCGTTCCATGCAGATGATCGCAGACCTGCACACGCATACCCTGTGCGCAACGCACGCATACAATACTTTTACGGAAATGGCCGCAGCCGCTAAGGAGATCGGCTATTGCGCACTGGCTGTGACCGACCATGCGCCTGCCATGCCGGATTCGCCCCACGCCTGGCACTTCCAGAACTGGAGCGCGATGCCCCGGGAAATCGGCGGTGTCGTCATGCTCTACGGAGCGGAGGCAAACGTCATGGACACCAAAGGCGAGCTGGACCTTTCGGAAAGCCAGCTCAAAGCGCAGGATTGGGTCGTCGCATCCATCCATAGCTCCTGCGTGCCGGGTCTGCTGACCCGCAGGGAGGCTAACCGCCTCTGGCTGGCTGTGGCCGAGAACCCCTATGTCGACATTATCGGTCACTCCGAGCAGGAAAACTACCGCTATGACTACGACCTTGTCACGAAGGCATTTGCCCGAAATCACAAGGTCGTGGAGCTGAACGGCAACTCGTTCAACGTCCGCAGAGACGGCATCCCCAATATGTGCGCCCTGCTGCGGGCCTGCCTTGCCAACGGCTGTCATATTTCAGTGGACAGTGATGCCCACAGCACCCACCAACTGCAGCACGGCCTGACGGCCCTCTACGCCATGCTGGAGGAAATGCAGTTCCCGCAGGAGCTGATCGTGAACGCGACGCGGGAAAATCTGGTACAGGAATTACAACTGCACGGCAAGCCCTGTGCAGAAGAAGTAGGAGGAATTTTGTTATGAGCAAATACACGATTGGTATCGACCTGGGCGGCACCACAATGACCGCCGGTATTGTCAACGAAAATTATGAGATCGTCGGCAAGCTGACCTGGGCCACCCGTCTGCCGCGCCCGGCGGAGGATCTGGAAAAGGCACTGGCCGACCTGTGCCGCACCGTGGCCCAGGATAATAAGGTCGATTTTGCCGACATCAAATATGTCGGCATCGGCACGCCCGGCAGCGTGAACTTTACCACCGGCTTCGTCGGCTTCAACACGAACTTCGGCTATTACGACTGGAACCTCGGCCCTGACCTCGAGGCCCTGCTTGGCTGCAAGGTCTATGTCGAGAACGACGCCAACGCCGCCGCCTACGGCGAGTACATTGCGGGCGGTGCAAAGGGGTACAACGATGCGGTCGTCATTACTTTAGGCACCGGCATCGGCAGCGGCATTATCCTGGGCGGCAAGATTTTGCGCGGCTTCAACTTCGCCGCCGGTGAAATGGGTCACAACGTCATTGTTAAGGACGGCATCCAGTGCACCTGCGGACGCAGGGGCTGCTGGGAGCGCTACGCCTCCGCCAGTGCGCTGACCCGCGAGACGAAGGCCGCCATGCAGGCCGACAAGAACACCATTATGTGGAAGATGACCCAGGACATCGACCACGTCAACGCCAAGCTGGCCTTTGATGCCGCTGCCAAGGGCGACGAGACCGCCCGGAAGGTCATCGACAGCTGGATCGAGTATGTCGGCGTCGGCATCGCCAACGTCATCAACACGTTCGAGCCGGAGGTCATCTGCATCGGCGGCGGTGTGTCCAACCAGGGCGAGGTCCTGCTGGCCCCCGTCCGCGCCTATGCGGAGAACGAGACCCGGAACATCACCACCGGCAAGTTCCCGGTCATCTGCGCCTGCCAGCTGCACAACGATGCAGGTGTGATCGGCGCTGCCGCACTGGGCAGTTCTATTTGATAAAACGCTGATACTACGGAGGTTTCCATGCAGGAACAGACGATCACGGCTCTGTGCGCGGCGCTGACGGCACAGCAGCTGCCCTTTGCGCAGGGGGAGCCGCTGGCCCCCCACACGACGTTTAAGATCGGCGGCCCGGCAGCCTTCTGGTGTACGCCCCGGGATGCAGAGCAGCTGCGCCGCACCCTGCAGCTCTGCCGGGAAAACGGTGTCCGCGTCTACCTGCTCGGCAACGGCTCCAACACACTGTTTGACGATGCCGGGTTTGACGGCGCGGTCATTGACATGCGCGGTCTGTCCGGGATGGAAAACTCCGGCCTTGATACGGACGCAGTGCGCATCACCGCCGGGGCCGGGCAGACGCTGGGGCGGCTGTGCAGCAAGGCGCAGACGCTGGGCCTGACGGGTCTGGAATTTGCCTGCGGTATCCCCGGTACGGTGGGCGGTGCGGTCTATATGAACGCCGGTGCCTACGGCAGTGAGCTGAAGGACGTGCTGGAGAGCGTGACCTTCCTTGACAGTGATTTGCAGCTGCGCACACTGCCTGCGGCAGACCTGGCCATGGGCTACCGCACGAGCATTTTTGAGCAGAACCCCGACTGGTGCATCCTATCGGCCACGGTGGTGCTGCACCGCGGTGACGGAGCCGCCGTGCTGGCCCGTATGCAGGAGCTGCTGGGCAAGCGCAGGGAAAAGCAGCCCCTTGAATGGCCGAGCGCCGGCAGCACCTTCAAGCGGCCCCAGGGCGCGTTTGCGGGCAAGCTGATTGAGGACTGCGGCCTGCGGGGCTTTACCGTGGGCGGCGCACAGATCAGTGAAAAGCACTGCGGCTTTGTCATCAACCGCGGCGGCGCGACCTGCGCCGACGTGGTCGCACTGACCGAGCAGGTCCGGCAAATTGTTGAGGCCAGGACCGGCTTTGTGCTGGAACGCGAAATTCGCGTGGTAAAATAAGAGAGCGGTGGGGAAGATGAATTTTCTGATCGTGACCGGCCTTTCCGGCGCGGGCAAGTCAATGGCTGTCAACGCACTGGAGGACATCGGCTTTTTCTGCATTGACAACATCCCGGTGGCGCTGCTGCCGCGTATCGTGGACTTCGCCCTGCAGGGCGAAAACCAGCTGAACCGCGTCGCCGTCGTCATGGACGTGCGCGGCGTGCGCAGCATTGAAAAGCTGCAGGAGGCGCTGGCCGACCTTGATGAAAAGAAGATCGACTACGATATTCTTTTCCTGGATGCCAACGATGCCGCTATTCAGCGCCGCTACAAGGAGACGCGCCGCCAGCACCCGCTGGCCGCCGCCGAGAAAATTCCCATCACTGAGGCCATCGCGCGGGAACGCCGCCTTCTGCAGCCGCTGCGCGATAAGGCAAAATATGTCATTGACACGTCGCTGCTCTCGGCAGCGCAGAACCGGGAGCGGGTGTGCAGCCTGTTCCTGGACAAGGGCGAAAGCCCGATGGAGCTGATGGTCGTATCCTTCGGCTTCAAGTACGGGCTGCCGCAGGAGGCAGATCTCGTGCTCGATGTGCGCTGCCTGCCGAACCCCTTCTATGTGCCGGAGCTCAAGCACAAGACCGGTCTGGATCAGGAGGTCGTCGACTACGTCATGGCCTCCGAGGAGTCGCAGGAGTTGTTGCACCGCTATGAGTATATGCTCGAATACGCGCTGCCGCTCTACGTGAAGGAGGGCAAGAGCCAGCTGATGATCGCGGTGGGCTGCACCGGCGGCAAGCACCGCTCCATCACCTTTGCGCGTAAGATCGGTGAATTTTGCAAGAGGCTCGGCTACGCACCCAGCGTACAGCACCGCGACGTGAACCGAAGTCTATAATAAGGGAGAACACCGCCTTGAGCTTTTCTCAAGAAGTGAAAAACGAAATACTGCGCCGCAAAATTTCAAAGCCCTGCTGCAACATGGCCGCCGCGTATGCGGTGGCCTGTTTTGGCAAATACTTTGATGACCGCGGCGTTGTTCTGCAAACCGAAAATGAGGGCGTGGCCCATTTTGCCCAAAAGCTCTACCGCCGCTGCGGCGTGCAGGGGACGGTCATCAGCAAGGAGCGCCCCACCGGCCCCGTGTATGAGTTCAGCGTGAAGGACCCTGACGAGGTCGCCAAAATGCTGGCGCTCTTTGGCCACACCGGCAAGGAGCCGACCCTGCGCATCCGCCCGGAAAACTTCAAATGCCAAAACTGTATGCAGGCGTTCATCGCCACGGCGTTTCTGTGCTGCGGCACGATGACAGACCCCGAAAAGAGCTATAATCTGGAGTTCCTCTCCACGCGGCATTACCTTTCCCAACAGCTGGAGGCCATGCTGGCGGAGCATAACTTCCACCCGCACCGCGCACTGCGCAAGGGCGCGAACACGATCTACATCAAGGCGGCGGATCATATCGAGGACCTGCTGACCTTTATGGGCGCGGGCGGCGCGGCCATGCGTATCATGGACCAGCGCATGTATAATGAAATGCGCAACAAGACGAACCGCCTTTCCAACTGCGAGACGGCCAACATCAGCAAAAGCGTGAATGCCGCCGTGCAGGTGCAGCTGGCGATTGAAAAGCTGCAGGCGGCGGGGGCGCTGAACACCCTGCCCGAGACCCTGCGCCACACCGCCAGGCTGCGGATGCAGTACCCAGACCTGCCGCTGGCCAAGCTGGCGCAGAAGTTTGACCCGCCGGTCAGCAAGGCCGGGCTTTCCCACCGCATGAAGAAGATCCAGGAGGCCGCCGCCCGTCTGGATGCTGCCCCGGAGCCTACCGAAAAGGAAGCAACGAATGCCTGAAACGACCCAAAGACAATTTACCCACCTGCATGTGCATACCGAGTACAGCCTGCTGGATGGTGCCTGCCGCATTGACCGGATGTTTGACCGACTGAAGGCGATGGGGCAGACGGCGTGTGCCATCACGGATCACGGCGTCATGTACGGCTGTGTGGCGTTTTTTGACGCCGCCAAGGCCGCAGGCATCAAGCCGATCATCGGCTGTGAGGTCTATGTAGCGACCCGCACCCGGTTTGACAAGGTCAACCGCATCGACGGCAACAACCACCTGATTTTGCTGTGCAAAAATGAGACAGGCTACAAGAACCTTATCAAGATGGTCTCCGCCGGCTTTACCGAGGGTTTTTACTCAAAGCCCCGCATCGACAAGCAGCTGCTGGAAAAATACCACGACGGCCTGATCTGCCTGTCTGCCTGCCTCGCGGGCGAGATCCCCAAGGCACTGCTGGCGGGGGACTACGACCGCGCCAGGCAGACGGCCCTGTGGTACCGTGACCTGTTTGGTGCGGAAAACTACTATATCGAATTGCAGGACCACGGCCTTGAGGAGGACCAGGCTGTGCTGCCGCAGCTCATCCGCTTAGCGCGCGAGACCGGCATCCCGATGGTCGCAACGAACGACGCCCACTACATCACGAAAGAGGACGCCAAGATGCAGAGCATTCTGCTGTGCATCCAGACCGGCAAGACCATCAACGATGTGGACCGCATGGAGTTCCAGACCGACGAGTTCTACCTGAAATCCACCGACGAGATGTACGACCTGTTCTCGATGGTGCCGGAGGCCTGCGAGAACACGAACAAAATTGCCGAGCAGTGCAATTTCGAGTTCACCTTTGGCGAGACAAAGCTGCCGTACTTCAAGGCCCCGGACGGCATGGAGAACCAGGAATACTTTGAAAAGCTCTGCTGGGACGGCCTCGAGCGCCGCTATCCCGGCAGGGTCACGGACGCTTTGAAGGAGCGTCTGACCTATGAGATCAATGTCGTCAAGACGATGGGCTACACGAACTACTACCTTATCGTCTACGACTTTATCAACTACGCCAAAAGCCACGACATCCCCGTCGGACCGGGCCGCGGTTCCGGCGCGGGCAGTCTGGCGGCCTACTGCGTCGGCATCACCGACATAGACCCCATCCGGTACAATCTGATTTTTGAACGCTTCCTGAACCCCGAGCGCGTCTCAATGCCCGACTTTGACGTTGACTTCTGCTACGAGCGCCGTCAGGAGGTCATTGACTACGTCAACGAGAAGTATGGCCGCGACCATGTGGCCCAGATCGTGACGTTCGGTACAATGGCCGCCCGCGCCGCCGTGCGCGATGTGGGCCGCGTTATGGGCATGAGCTATCAGGACGTGGACCGTGTGGCAAAGCTCATCCCCACAGACCTGAAAATGACGCTGAAAAAGGCGCTGGAGGTCAGCCCCGACTTAAAGACGCTGTACGACGCCGACAATCAGGTGCATGAGCTGATCGACACCTCGCTGAAGGTCGAGGGCATGCCGCGCCACGCCTCCACCCACGCGGCGGGCGTCGTCATCACCCGTGACCCCGCTACAGAGTATGTGCCGCTGTCCACCAACGACGGCCTGCCCGTGACCCAGTTCAACATGGTGGAGATCGAGCGTCTCGGTCTTTTGAAAATGGATTTTCTGGGTCTGCGCACGCTGACTGTCATCCATGATACCGAGCTGGCCGTGCGCCGCAAGGACCCGGATTTCCGCATTGCGAACCTCGACTATGACGATCCCGACACCTACGCGATGCTGGCAAAGGGCGAGACCGAGGGCATCTTCCAGCTTGAATCCACGGGTATGACGCAGGTGCTTGTCGGCATGCGCCCGAAAAACCTCGAGGACATTATCGCACTGATCTCGCTCTACCGCCCCGGCCCGATGGACTCCATTCCGACCTATCTGCGCAACCGCAAGGACCCGTCCCATGTGACCTATAAGACGCCGCAGATGGCGCACATCGTCGATGTCACGAATGGCGTTGTCATCTATCAGGAGCAGGTCATGCAGATCTGCCGCGAGCTGGCCGGCTTCAGCTTCGGCCAGGCTGATAACGTCCGCCGCGCCATGAGTAAAAAGAAGCTCAAGGTCATGGAGGCAGAGCGTGAGCACTTCGTCCACGGCTGCAAGGAGCCGGGCAAGGAGTGCGCAGGCTGTGTTGCCAACGGCGTGCCGGAAAATATCGCCAACGAAATTTACGACGATATGATCAGCTTTGCGTCGTATGCGTTCAACAAATCCCACGCCGCCTGCTACGCCTACGTGGCGTTCCAGACTGCGTATTTGAAATGCCACTACCCGCATGAGTTCATGGCGGCGCTGCTGACGAGCGTGCTCGACAACACATCCAAGGTCATTGAGTACACGACGGAGTGCCAGCGCTTGGGGATAAAGGTCCAGCAGCCTGACATCAACGTGTCGCGCGGCGGCTTCACGGCGGACGGCGAGCGGATTCGCTTTGGCCTGAACGCTGTCAAGAGCGTGGGCCGCGACCTGATCGAGGCCGTCATTAAGGAGCGTGCCGAGCGCCCCTATAGCAGCCTCTATGACTTCTGCAAGCGGCTGCACGGCACGGGTCTCAACCGCCGCGCACTGGAGAACCTCGTCAAAGCCGGTGCATTCGATACTCTGGAGCCGACCCGCCACGGTATGCTCGAGAGTGTTGAGGGTATTCTGAAAAGTGTCGAGACCGACGCCCGCCAGAATCTGGACGGCCAGATGGACCTGTTCGGCCTGATGGGCGGAGGGGAGAACGAGAAACCCGCAAACGACTATAAGGTCCCGAACCTGCCGGAATATTCAGCCTCTGATCTGCTGAAAATGGAGAAGGAGGTCTCCGGCCTCTACCTGTCCGGCCATCCGCTGGACGCCTACCGTGCCCAAATCGCGCAGGTTTCCACCTGCACGATTGCTCAGCTGCTGGGCGAGGACGCAAAGCAGTTTGACAACCAGACGGTGACGCTTGTCTGCACAATCGTCAAAAACAAGATCATGACCACCAAGTCCAACACACTGATGGCCTTTACCACCGTCGAGGACCTGACCGGCAGCATGGAGCTGCTGGTGTTCCCGCGCATCCTGGCCGAGTGCCGCGCGGCCTTGCAGGAAAACGCCGTTGTGGTCGCCAATGGCCGCGTCTCCGTCAAGGAGGACGAGGCCGCCCGCCTGATCGTCGAGGGCGTGCAGCCCATCGAGACCTACGACCCCGGTAAAAACTTTGGCATGAACCGCGTGGAGCGCGTCAAGCGTGAGACAAGCGGGGGAGGGGCCGCCGGGTATTTCCTGACCGTGCCCTCCCGCGACAGTGCGCAGATGCACAAGGTAGAAAACCTGCTCTGCAACATTTTCGACGGGGGCACGGTGCGGGTGTATTTCCGTTTCCAAGATACCGGCAGGGCCATGCTGGCGCGGCACATGGCGGTAAAGGATGATCCGCTTCTGCGCGCCGAATTGGAGCGCATTTTGGGCAAGGATTGTGTAAAAGTTCAGGATGTTGAACACTCTGCAAAATAAATCCATACGTTTTGCGCGATTTATCCATAATTTCAGGGCGCAAAGTGTGGTATAATGTGTATGGTCGCGAGATTGTTAAAAATTTATTGTAACGTGATGACCACGCCTGAATAAATCGTAATGGTTCAGGCGGGTCCATAGTTCCCGAAATAGGAGGGGCTCGCTTTATGGCTAAGGAAATCAAAACGATCGGTGTGCTCACCAGCGGCGGTGACGCACCTGGCATGAACGCCGCTGTGCGTGCCATTGTTCGTGCAGGCATCAGCAAGGGCTACCGCATGATGGGCATCCAGCGTGGTTACAATGGCCTGATCAACGGCGAAGTTTATGAAATGAACGTCCGCAGCGTATCGGAGATCATCCACCGCGGCGGTACGATTCTGTATACCGCGCGCTGCCTGGAGTTCAAGACGAAGGAAGGCCAGGCCAAGGGTCTTGCCCGCTGCAAGGAGCTGGGCATCGACGCACTGGTCGTCATCGGCGGTGACGGCTCCTTCATGGGTGCCCGTGCGCTGGCCAACCAGGGTATTCCCTGCATCGGCCTGCCCGGCACCATCGATAACGACATCGCCTGCAGCGAATACACCATCGGCTACGATACGGCTATGAATACCGCTGTCGAGGCCATCGATAAGCTGCGCGACACCACCCAGAGTCATGACCGTTGCTCTGTCGTTGAGGTCATGGGCCATCATGCCGGTTATATTGCCCTGAACGTCGGTATCGCTACCGGCGCTGTGGCTGTCCTGCTGCCTGAGATCCCGTTCGATTTTGAGCGCGATATTCTCGAGCGTATGCGCCAGACTCAGGTCACGGGCAAGAAGCACTTCATTATCATCGTGTCCGAGGGCGTTGTCGGTGCGCAGGAGCTGGCCAACCAGATCCAGGCGGCCACCGGCGTTGACTCCCGTGCAACCGTTCTGGGCCATATCCAGCGCGGCGGCTCCCCGACGGTCCGTGACCGCGTGAACGCCTCGCTGATGGGCTACCACGCCATTGACCTGCTGGACAAGGGCATCTACAACCGTGTTGTTGCCGTCTCCGGCGACAAGATCGTTGACTACGATGTCAACGTTGCACTGTCCATGCACAAGACGATTGACCGCGATATGATCGAGATCGCCAAAGCAATCTCTATCTAAAAGTACAGCTTGCAGGGCCGCATTCCGCAGGGAATGCGGCCTTTTTGTCATTCTGATATATTTTATAAGCGTAACCCAGCTTTTATAAGATAAGTTTTTATAAGATTTTTGCAAAAACCTGTTGACATTTGAAAAAAGGTTTGCTATAATAGCAAACGTCGTCAGGAGCAAACGCACCGAGGCGACGCCAGCTATGGGGGATTAGCTCAGCTGGGAGAGCGCTTGCATGGCATGCAAGAGGTCACCGGTTCGATCCCGGTATTCTCCACCACAAAGACCTGTCAGAAAATTCTGGCAGGTCTTTTTTTACATATTCGATTATTAGCGCACCCTGCATGCAAAGAACCCATCCGCTTTGTCACACGCCGCGTAAAACACCTCACCATGCTGGCCGATGCCCTGCGCGTGGAGCCGGGCGTCCAGCCAGCGCTCGTCGCGGCCTGCAGCCTTTAAATTGTCCTGCATGAGATGGCCGTCTATAATCAGGTCATACCAGGTACTGGCGGCGTCCGGGTGCAGCTGCATATCGTCGGGCGTCAGGGGACGGCTGCAGCTTTTGGGCAGAAAGCTGATCTGGCCGTTTGTCTCTAAAATTGCCGTTTCTATTTCGTTCGGGTCAAAGTACCCGGCCACGCGGGCCTGACCCAGGAACTCGTTCACGTCGATGGCAGCGCGCTGCAGGCTGCTTTTCAGGATAACACCGCCGTCCATCAAAATCAGGCTGCGTCCGCTCCAAAGGCTGCGCATAGCGTTGCTCTTGCAGGCAGTGTAGTGCACGAACCACGTCACCAGCCCATAGACCACAAGCGCAGAGAAGGGCCGCCACCACTGCTCAAGATTCGTCGCCAGCTCTGCGCCGATGGAACCCACCGTGACGGCGTTCAGGTAGTCGAACGGGCTCATCTGCGCAATCTGCCGCTTGCCGCCCGCGCGGGTGAAAATAAACATCGCGGCCAGCGACAGCAGGCTCGTCAGCACGACCTGCCCGACCTCCGGAAAAACGTCAGCCATAAAAAACACTCCTCTCTGCGTTAGCTTTTGCGCAGTTATGACCTTTTATGCAGAAAAATCAGTTGACAAGCGGCACAAAACGGCATATAATAAGCCTGTAAAAAGGAAAATAGCGATGAAAGGGCCAATGCCGTCCGTTCCGTCCCTCAGAGAGAAAGCCGTTTGGTGCAAGGCTTTCACGCGGAAGCACGGCAGAGCCACCCCGGAGCTTTCGGTGCAGAGCCGAGCGTACCTGCGGCGTTAACGCAGACACAAAGCGGCAGTGCTGTTGTATTATATTCTTGCGGCGCTGCAAACCGGGTGGTACCACGGAAGCATAACAGCCTTCGTCCCTGTATTGGGGCGTGGGCTGTAATTTTTTGTGGCGGACCCTGCATCGCAATTTTATGGATTGGAGAACAACACCTATGCAATGGACCGGATTGAACGAGCTTCGCGAAAAGTACCTGCATTATTTTGAGACGAAGGGTCACCTGCGCCTGGGCAGCTTCCCGCTGGTTCCGAAGGATGACCCCAGCCTGCTGCTGATCAACAGCGGCATGGCCCCCATGAAGAAATGGTTTCTCGGCCAGGAGGAGCCGCCGCGGCATCGCGTGACCACCTGCCAGAAGTGCATCCGCACCCCGGATATTGAGCGCGTCGGCATCACGGCCCGCCATGGCTGCTTCTTTGAGATGCTGGGCAACTTCAGTTTCCAGGATTACTTCAAGAAGGAAGTCATTCCCTGGGCGTGGGAGTTCCTGACCAAGGAACTCGAGATTCCCGCTGACCGCCTGTACATCTCGGTTTATCAGGAGGATGACGAGGCCTACGACATCTGGACGAAGGAAGTCGGCATCCCCGAGGACCACATGGTCCGCCTGGGCAAGGAGGACAACTTCTGGGAGCACGGCTCCGGCCCCTGCGGCCCTTGCTCTGAGATCTACTATGACCGCGGCCTGAAGTACGGCTGTGGCAAGCCGACCTGCGGCGTCGGCTGCGACTGTGACCGCTTCATGGAGATCTGGAACCTCGTGTTCAGTCAGTATGATGCCGACGGCAAGGGCAACTATGAGCTGCTGGCCAAGCCGAACATTGATACCGGCATGGGCCTGGAGCGTCTGGCCGTCGTCATGCAGGATGTCAACAACCTGTTCGAGGTCGATACCGTTGCCGCCGTTTTGCACCACGTCGAGCGCATCTCGGGCAAGAAGTACGGCGAGAACGAGAAGGATGACATCTCCATCCGCGTGATTACCGACCACATCCGTGCCACCGTCTTTATGGCCTCCGACGGCATCCTGCCGTCCAACGAGGGCCGCGGCTACGTCATGCGCCGTCTGCTGCGCCGCGCCGCCCGCCATGGCCGTATGCTGGGCATCAACCGCCCGTTCCTGACCGAGCTGGTCGAAACGGTCATCGAGTCCAGCGAGGCCGGTTACCCCGAGCTGCGCGAGCATGAGTCTTATATCAAGAAGGTCATCGGCACCGAGGAGCTGCGCTTCGGCCACACCATCGACGCCGGTCTGAACATCCTGACCGGCATGATGGGCCGCCTGAAGGAGGCCCATGAGAAGGTCCTGTCCGGTGTCGAGGCGTTCAAGCTGAACGATACCTTCGGCTTCCCGCTTGACCTGACCCGTGAGATTGCCGCCGAGGCAGGCTTTGCCGTCGATGAGGCCGCATTCCATATCGAGATGACCAAGCAGCGTGAGCGCGCCCGCGCCGAGCGCCTGGCCAAGGATATTTCCGGTTGGAGCGCTGACCTGTTCGGTGAGCTGACCGCCGAGCCCACCCAGTTTGACGGCTACGAGACCCTGTCCGAGAAGGCCAAGGTTCTGGCTCTGTCCGACGGGGAGGAACTCGTCGATGCCATCGCCACCGACGAGGCGGGCGAGGCCAAGGACGGCGTGCTGGTCGTGCTGGACCGTACCCCGTTCTATGCAGAGATGGGCGGTCAGGTCGCTGACCACGGTTATCTTGTCAGCGGCGACGCCAAGCTGAAGGTTACCCAGGTCAAAAAGACCCCGAAGGGCTATTTCGTCCATACCTGTGAGCTGCTGGACGGCACCATCCACGTTGACGACGAGGTCACCGCTTCCGTCGATGAGAAGCGCCGTGCCGCCATCTGCCGCAACCACACCGCCACCCACCTGCTGCAGAAGGCCCTGCGCGAGGTCCTGGGCGAGCATGTCCATCAGGCCGGCAGCTATCAGGACGACCAGATCACCCACTTCGACTTTACGCATTTCAGCGCCGTCAACCCCGCCGAGCTGGCCGAGGTCGAGCGCCGCGTCAACGAGAAGATTTACGAGGCTCTGCCCGTCACCGTCAAGAACCTGCCCATCGAGGAAGCCAAGAAGATGGGCGCTATGGCTCTGTTCGGTGAGAAGTACGGCAGTGTCGTCCGTGTTGTCGACGCCGGCGGCTGGAGCACCGAGTTCTGCGGCGGCACCCATGTCACGAACACCGCACAGATCGGCTGCTTCAAGATTTTGAGCGAGTCCAGCGTGGCTGCCGGTATCCGCCGCATTGAGGCTACCACCGCCTTCGGCGTGCTGGATCTGCTGGATGACCGCACCGAGATTTTGGCCAAGACCGCTGTTGCCCTGAAGGCCAACAACCTGAAGGACGCTCCTGCCCGCGCCGAGGCACTGGCTGCTGAGCTGAAGGAGACCGCCAAGCAGCTTGAAATCCTGAAGGCCCAGATGGCTGCCGCCAAGATCGACGGCCTGTTTGAGAACGCCGCCGACATCGACGGCGTGCGCATCGTCTCCGCCTACCTGACCGGCACCGGTGCCGATACCCTGCGCGACATGGTCGATAAGGTGCGCGACAAGGCGCCCAATGCCGTGACCGTGCTTATCGGCAGCGACGGTAATAAGACGATGATGGCTGTCGGTGTTTCCAAGAACGCCATGGCCCGCGGCCTGAAGGCAGGTGCCCTCGTCAAGAAGATTGCCGCTATCGCAGGCGGCAACGGCGGCGGCAAGCCCGACTTCGCTATGGCCGGTATCCGCGACACGTCCAAGATCGACGACGCGCTGAACGCTGTGCCCGAGATCGTCAAGGCGGAAATGAATCAGTAATTCTTTGCCATAAAATCCACTGCAAAGGAGGGATTCCGGATGGAGGATTGTCTGTTCTGCAAGATCGCCGCAGGCGAGATCCCCTCGAACAAGCTGTTTGAGGACGACAAGCTGCTGGCGTTCTACGACATCGACCCGCAGGCTCCCGTGCATTTTCTCGTCATCCCGAAGCAGCACATTGCGTCTGCCGCAGCCCTGACCGAGGATGACGCCGCGCTGCTGGGCCACATCTACGCGGTCATTGCGCAGCTGTGCAAAAAGCTGGGCGTCGACGAGAGCGGCTACCGCGTTGTGACCAATGTCGGCGCGGACGGCGGCCAGAGCGTTAAGCACCTGCACTTTCATGTGCTGGCCAAGCGCAGCCTTGCATGGCCTCCGGGCTGATGCCGGGCGTTGCACAAAACACTTGTGAATCAATAAAGAGAGGTAAACTAACATGGCAGATACCTATACACTGCACATTGCGGGTCTGACCCGTGAGCTGCCCATCTGCAAGGTCAACGACCACATGGATATTGCCGCTTTCATCATGTTCAGTGATGTGGAGCTGACCGAGGCATGCGCCGCAGCTCTGCTGAAAAAAGCCCCCGAGTTTGACGTGATCCTGACCGCCGAGGCAAAGGGCATCCCTCTGGCCTACGAAATGGCGCGCCAGAGCGGCAAATACTGGATTCCCGCCCGCAAAGGTCCGAAGCTGTATATGCGTGAGCCTGTCATCATCGAGGATCAGTCCATCACGACTGCCGGTAAGCAGACGCTGGTCATTGACAAGAAGGACATCGAGTATATGGACGGCAAGCGCATCCTGATCGTGGATGACGTTATCTCCACCGGCGGCTCCCTGCATGCACTGGAAACGCTGGCTGCCAAGAGCACCGGCACGGTAGTCGGCTGCTGCGCAGCACTCGCTGAGGGCGACGCTGCCAAGCGCACCGACATCTTCTTCCTGGAGCCGCTGCCGCTCTTCCTGCACTAAGCAATGAAACGAAAGCTCGGTTGGTTTGGTCTCGGTTTTGCCGGGGCTGAGCTTGCTGCGGCCATTCTGCCGCCGCTGGTCTGTGTGCCCGCGGCGGCATTTTTGGTATGCCTGGCGCTATTATGGATAAAACGCCGCAGAGACAGCGCAATCCCGGTACTGGGTGCGCTGTGCGGTCTTGCGTGGTTTCTGGTGTTTACTCTTGTATGGGTACGGCCCGTCAAGGCACTGGCCGGGCAGACCGTGACCTGCATGGCGGTGGTGGAGACGGACGCCGATGCTTCCTACAGCGAAAGCCGTCTGCGCGGTACGCTGCGGCTGACTGAAATTGACGGCAGGGCGGCCAACGTAAAGGTTCAGTGCGCGTCCTTTCCCGGCGAGAGTGCGGGGGAGCGGTTCACTGCAAAATTTGCGCTGACCGAGCTGCCCGACAACAAATACCGCCTGAGCCGCCAAAGCAAGGGTGTCTATCTGCAGGCGGAGTATCTGGGCAGCTACCACCCACTGAAAGCCAGCCGCGCGCCGCGGTTTGCGCTGTATCGGCTTCGGCAGCGCTGGTCGGCCACACTGCGCCGCTGGCTGCCGCGGCAGCTGGACGGCATCGAGGCCGCTATGCTGCTGGCGGACAAAAGCCGTCTGGATGACAGCGTGCAGCAGGCCTTCCGCACGGCGGGGGTATCGCATCTGCTGGCGGTGTCTGGGCTGCATCTGGCGCTGCTCTGCGGGCTGCTGGGCTTTGGCCGCAAATGGAAATTTTATAAGCCTCTGATTTTGCTGCGCGCTGCGGCGGCGCTGTTTTACCTGCTGCTGACCGGAATGCCGGTTTCTGTATCGCGCGCCGGGATCGTGCTGTTGGTGGCGTTGGTGGGGGACTTCTTCCTGCTGCCGCCCGACCTGCTGACCTCAACGAGCTTTGCGGCCATCCTGCTGGGGCTGCAAAACGCCTATGCGCCGTGCGACCTTGGCTTTCAGCTGTCGTTCTGCGCCGTCCTAGGCGTGCAGGCTGCGGCAGCACTGACCCGCACCGAGCAGCGCGCAGCACAGGACAAGCCTGCCGCCGTCAAGGCGCTATGCCAAGTGGCAGAGCCTGTGCAAACGGCAGCGTTTGCCAGCCTTGCCACGCTGCCGGTGCTGGTGGCCCACGGCATGGCGGCCAGCCTGGTCGGGGTGCTCTGCAACCTGCTGGTCGTCTGGATGGTCCAGCCCGCTCTGCAGCTGGGCATCCTGCTGCTGGTATGCAGCGCCGTGCCGTTTTTGGCGGCAATCACGAACCTGACGGCCCTCGTGCTGAGTCTTTGGCTCAAGGGGCTGCTCTGGCTGGTACGGTGCTGCGCTGCACTGCCGTTTGCGTCGATTTGTCTGCCGCAGCGGTACACGCTGTTTGCGCTGGCTGTGCTGGGCGCGCTGGCGGTCTGCTTCTGGCATGCCAGGCGGCTGCGGCTCTATCTGCCCGCGGCGGCGCTCTGCACAGTGCTGGCCGTGGGGCTGGGTGTCTGGATGCAGCGAGATGTTGTGCAGATCAATCTGGTCGGCGCATCCAACAATCCCTGCGTCGTCTGCTTGCAGAACGGGCAGGCTGTGGTGTTCTTCCGCGGCGGGGAGAGCAACCGGAGCGCCGTGCAGAACTATCTGGCCGGGCGCAGCAGACAGGAGCCCGCGCTGGTCGTTGACCTGCGCGCCAAGCCGACGCAGATGGAACTTTCCGCGGCAGAGGTCGTGACGGTGCAGGAGCTTGCCGACTTTACGACCCGTCCGGTGCTTGACGGATTGACGCTGGACCTGTATCATAATAAAAGCGCAAACCTCGCTGTGCTGGGCGTGGGGGAGCGGCACATTGCCGTGGGGGCAGGCAGGCTCGAGCTCGCAGAGCCGGTGCGGGTGGATGTCCTCTGCGCACCGGGCACGCTGTCCGATTCCGTGCGGCCCGACGCAATTTTGTACACCGCTGCCGCACCTCGCTGGCTGGACGACGCTGCAGGCTGCACCCTGCGCTATGGCGAGGACACGCCCGGACTGACCCTGCGCCCGGGCCGCAGCATGATTTGGGAGGAGGCACAGACGATTGCTGTACAGTGAAAAGGAGCTGGAAAAATGCCTGAAGGCAGGCTGCGCGCTCTACTATTTCTACGCATCGGACGAAGCGCTCGTCCACACGGCGGCGCAGAAGACGCTGAAATATCTGAACCGCGACGACCCCGAGACAACGGTGCTGGACGGGCCGACCCCCTCGGTGGAGGAGATCGTGCTAGCTGCCGGTACGATTTCATTCTTCGGCGGCAAACGCCTGGTACTCATGCCGCTGATCCGTCCGTCAACCTATTCCGACAAGGATTTGCAGGAGCTTTGCGACACGCTGGCCGACACCGAGAACGCCATCTTTGTGCTGACGAGCATCATCGAGGAGAGCTACGGCAAACTGCGCCCCGGCAAGCGGGAGCAAAAGCTCATTGCCAGCTGCGAGAAGCTCGGCTACTGTGTACAGCTCAACCGCCCCACGGGCGCGGCTTTACAGGCCATGGCCCGCGATTGGGCGAAGGAGGCCGGTGCGGACTTTGCCCCCGGCGCCGAAGCTGCGCTGCTGGCCCGCTGCGGCGAGGATCAGTTTCTGCTTAAAAATGAGGTGGAAAAGCTGGCCGCGCTGGCCAACTACAGCACAATTACAAAAGAAATGGTCAGCCGGCTCGGCACGGTCACGCTCGACGCGGACACGTTCGATATGGTCAAGCTGCTGACGTGCGGCCAGGCCGATAAGGCCCAGCAAAAGCTGAAAACGCTGCTGGCACTGCAAAACGAGCCGATCATGATTACCGGCGCACTCATCAGCAACTATCTGGATCTGTACCGCGTGCTGCTGGGCCGCCGCAGCCGCCGGGGCCTCGGCGATGTGGCCAAGGACTTTGGCTACAAGGGCAATTGGAATTACCGCCTCAATTCTACCGAAAAAACCGCGCTGCGCTTCAAGCGTGCCCAGCTGGAGGACTGCCTGCACATCCTGCAAAGACTGGACACCGACCTGAAAAGCAGCAAGCTGGACGCCGACCTTTTAATGCAGAAGGCGCTGTGTGAGCTGGCGCTGGCCGGGAGGGCATAAATGCTGAAATTGGAACAAGCCCTGCTGGTGGAGGGCAAATACGACGCCGCACGCCTTAGCAATATCGTGGACGGCACGATCCTGACGACGGACGGCTTCCGGGTGTTCAAGGACGGCGCGCTGCAAAGGCTGCTCAAGCGCATTGCTGCAGCGCAGGGACTTATCATTTTGACAGACTCCGACGCCGCCGGGTTCAAGATTCGCCACTTTGTCACGGGTCTTGTCGGCGCGGAGCATGTCCTGCAGGCCTACGTCCCGGCGATTGCGGGCAAGGAGTCACGCAAGGCCGAGCCCGGCAAGGAGGGACTGCTCGGCGTCGAGGGCGTATCCGACGATTTGATTGTACAGGGCCTTGAAACCGCCCTGGCAAGTAAAACTGCTTGCCAGCAGAAAACGACCCAGTCGCGCTCCATCACGTACACCGATTTGTACGACTGGGGCATCTCCGGCACGGCCAACAGCGCCGAGAACCGCCGGGTGTTTTTGCGCCGCCTTGGTCTGCCGCCGCGGTTGAGCAAAAAGGAGCTACTGCAGGTGCTCAACACACTCTACACCTACGACGCTCTGAACGCCGAAATCAAAAAGCTATAAAAAATGCCCGGAACCGTGCAAGTGGTTCCGGGCATTTTTTATACGCGAGTAACGCGATCAGACTTCCAGCTTTTCTAATTCTGCCATCCACAGCGTATTGCAGGCGTCGCTGGGCATACGCCAGTCGCCGCGGGGGGACAGCGTGACCGAGCCGACCTTCGGGCCGTCGGGCAGACAGCTGCGCTTGAACTGCTGGGCAAAGAAGCGGCGGTAGAAATTCTTCAGCCACGCCAGCAGGACCTCCGGCTCATACCGGCCGTCAAAGGCTGTGCGGGCCAGATGGTAGATTTTTGTCGGACTGAACCCAAAGCGCAGCACATAGTAGAGATAGAAGTCGTGCAGCTCATACGGGCCGACGAGTTTTTCGGTCTGCTGGGCAATCGTGCCGTCTGCGGCGGTGGGCAGCAGCTCGGGGCTGACGGGGGTGTCCAGAATATCCACCAGCACGTCCCGCAGCGTGTCATTGCCGCAGGTGTCGGCCACGTACTGCACAATATGGCGCACCAGCGTTTTCGGCACGCCGGTGTTGACGCCGTACATGCTCATGTGGTCGCCGTTATAGGTGGCCCAGCCCAGCGCCAGCTCGCTTAAGTCGCCGGTGCCGATGACAAAGCCGCCGTTCTTGTTGGCATAGTCCATCAGCTCCAGAGTGCGCACGCGGGCCTGGCAGTTTTCAAACGTGACATCGTACTTGTCGGCGGGCTGGCCGATGTCCGCAAAGTGGCTCTTGACGGTCTCGGTGATGTTGATCTCGCCGAACGTCACGCCCAAAGCCTCGCACAGAATCTCGGCGTTGGAGCGGGTGCGCTTCGTCGTGCCGAAGCAGGGCATCGTCAGGGCCACAATATCCTTCGCGTCGCGGCCCAGCACCTTACAGGCGCGCACGGCCACCAGCAGGGCCAGGCAGCTGTCCAGCCCGCCGGAGATACCCAGCACGCCGCACTTGGCGTGGGTGTGCTCCATGCGCTTGGCAAGGCCCTCAGCCTGGATGCGCAGAATCAGCTCGCACCGCTCGGCGCGGGTCGCGGCGTCCTGCGGCACAAACGGCGTGCAGGAGACAGGGCGGATCAGCGCCAGCTCCACGGGCGGCAGCTCAAATTCCACAGTGGTGTAGCCGTTCGTTTCCGGCATAAACGTCGTGTTGCGCTGGCGCTCCTGCACCATGCGGCCCAGGTCCAGCTCGGTCACGGCATCCTCGCCCGCAAACGGTGCAGCGTCGGCCAGCAGACTGCCGTTCTCGGCAATCAGGTTGTGGCCCGCAAACGTCATGTCGGTGGTGCTTTCGCCGTGGCCTGCATCGGCGTAGAGGTACGCACACAGCAGACGTGCGCTCTGCCCGCAGACCAGCTCACGGCGGTAGGCTGCCTTGCCGACGGTTTCATCGCTGGCGGACAGATTTGCCACAACGGTAGCCCCGGCCAGTGCGTGGGCACAGCTTGGCGGGATGGGAGACCACAGGTCCTCGCAGACCTCGGCTGCCAGCACAAAGGCGGGCAGCTGTTTGCAGGCAAACAGAAGGTTCGTGCCGATCAGCGTCTCCTGCCCGGCCAGCTCGATGCACTCGGGCTCACGCATACCGGGGATAAAGTGGCGCTTCTCGTAAAATTCGCCGTAGTTGGGCAGGTGTACTTTCGGCACCAGACCCAGCAGCTCACCGTTGCAGAGCACCGCCGCACAGTTGTACAGCTTACCGTTATGGCGCACAGGCAGGCCGACGAGGACAACGACGTTCAGTCCCTCGCTGGCCTTCAAAATCGCGGCAAGGCCGTCCTCGGCCCCACGCAGCAGGGTATCCTGCAAGAACAGGTCACTGCAGGTGTAGCCAGTCAGCGCAAACTCCGGCAGGCAGAGCAGCTGCACATTTTTTTCGGCGTACTCGCGCATGACGCCGATGATCTGGTCGGCGTTGTAGGTGCAGTCGGCCACGCGCAGGGCGGGGCTGGCCGCAGCAGCGCGGATAAAGCCGTTTTCAAAAGCGGGAAAGCTGTACTTCATAGCCAAACTTCCTTTATCATAATCTATAAAAACTATCATAGCACAGTGGGCGAATTGCCGCAAGTGCGGGTTTTGAAGGGAAAATTTATTTTTCAAAAAGTAATATATACTTGACATAGTGTAAGGCGCGTGCTATAGTAAAGTCACAGCAAGAGGAAAGGAAACGAAGGCAATGGCAAAGAATCTAAAGCTGAAGGCCGCCCGCGCTGCGCTGGATATGACCCAGGCGGATCTGGCGGCGGTGGTGGGCGTGTCCCGCCAGACCATCAACGCCATTGAAAAAGGGGAGTATAACCCTACGATCAACCTTTGCCGCAGCATCTGCAGGGTGCTGGGCAAGACATTGGACGAGCTGTTCTGGGAGGAATGAGCGATGAACATAAAAGAATTTTTTAAGCGCGACAATCTTGATGAAATGCAAAAGCAGACCCTTTTAAAAATTGAGTCCTGCGGTTTCTGGGCGCTGTGGGTGCTGCTGCTGGCGGCGCTGATCATCGAAAGTCTGCTGGGCTTTACCCCGCGGGAGATGGCGGCAGAATGGTTTATCTTTATGCTGGGGAGTGCCTATTCGGTCCTGAGTGATCTGCGTGCCGGTATCTGGGACCGCCACCTTAAACCGAATACGAAAACCAATGCCGTTGTGTCCGTCGTGGGCGGTGCTGCCGTGCTTGTGTGGGGGCTTATCAAGTTTGCAGAATTTGGCGCGGGCATTGCGGTGCTGCAGGCGGTCATCATGGGGGTCTGTACCTGGGTACTGTGCTTTGCATTGCTGCAGCTCAGCATGAAGGCTTACAAAAAGCGCCACGCTGAGTTGGAAAACCCAAAGGAGGACGACGATGAAAACGAATAAAAAAGAGTTGACTGTCTTTGCACTCTGTGCTTACGCAATTCCGTTTCTGATGATGCCGCTTTTGTACATCTGCCTGCAAAACGGGCGGGATACCTCGATTTTTGCCAACGCCCAGATGTTCTACCCGGCGGCGGGCGTTATGCTGGCGTTCTTGCTGGCAAGACGGCAGGGAACGCCAAAGCGGTTTTACATCCTGCACATCGCGGCCACTGCACTGATGCTCGTCATGAGCGTTCTGTCTGCGTTTCTGCCGCAGGAGGGTTGGCTGAATATTGCAAACTTTGTCATCATTATCGCGTCGGTGCTGGGCTGGATCTTCCTGCTGACTGAGAAAAAGACAAAGCGCGAAGACTACGGTCTGCGCCTGCATGGCAAATTCCTGACGGCGTTTGTCATCTGCGTCTATTTCCTTGCGGTCAAGACCGCTATGGTCTTTCTTTCGATGGCGATGCAGGGCGGTGATAGCTGGGCTGAATATCTGGCCTACTGGCGCACATCTGCACCGTGGGTTATGGCAGTGGTGCTTGTACCGAACTTCTTTTTGAGCTTTCTGCCGTTTTTTGGCGAGGAATACGGTTGGCGCTACTACCTGACGCCAGCCCTGCAAGGCCGCTTCGGCGCACGGCGCGGCGCACTGGCCGTTGGTGTGCTGTGGGGCCTGTGGCATCTGCCGCTGAATCTTTTCTTCTACAGTCCCGATACCTCACTGCAGAGCATTGCCGCACAGCTTGTTGTCTGCGTGACGCTCGGTGTATTTTTCACCTTTGCGTATGAGAAGTGCGGCAAAAATATCTGGCTCCCCGTGGTGCTGCACTACCTCAACAACAGCATGGTCTTAGTCTGGACCGGTACGGCGGATATTTCAAATCAGATCATCAGCTGGACAGATGTGGCAATCAGTGCCATCATGTATGGGGTTGTATTCCTGCCATTTCTGGCAGCAAAGTGCTACCGCAAGAATAAATAAAAAACAGGTGCAGCCCTTTAAATGGGGTTGCACCTGTTTTTTGATTGCCGTCAGACCTCAAACGCCTTATGCAGGGCATCGAGGGCGGTGTCCTCGTCCTGCTGGCGGATCAGCAGGGAGATGTCAAGGTCGCTCGTTGTGATGAGCACGATTTCAATACCTGCACCGGCCAGTGCGGCCAGCGCACGGGCGGCGACGCCGCAGCTGGTGACCATCTCCTCACCAAAGAGGTTGATCTTGCTGTAGCCGCCGGAGACCAGCGGGGGATTGGCCTTGGCTGCGGCGGGCAGAGCCTTCATAACGGCGGCAAAGTTGTCATAGCTCGTCGTAAAGCTGAAATCCACCGCGGAGCCGCGGGGCGCGCTCTGGCAGATCATATCGACCACAATACCGGCCTTGGCAAAAACGTCCAGGTGCTCGGCCAGGCTCTGTGCGCTGTACTGGGCACCGGGGAAGGTGGTGAGCATAATGTTCTGCTCGCTGCTGATCTTGCTGACACCGTACATAAAAATCATCCTTTCATTCAATCTAACGTGAGGAACTCCTCGTCAATCGTGCTGCGGAGCATGCTCTCTATGTATTCGCGGGAGAGGGTGAACTCTCCGTGTGCTGCACCCAATTCGTCTGTGTACTGGCTGTAGGGGATGACCCGGATATTCTTGTACCCGGCCTCATACTGGCTGATAACGCAGTGCAGCTTCGGGTCACGGATGGCAATGCTCACACTGCCGTCAGGCTGGGTCGTCTTATCAAAATACACGTCCAGAATCGCGCCGATGACATTATCGCGCGAGGACTGCGCGTTGATGAAGTTGCCCAGGCTGTATACGATGAAGGTCGTGTTGCCGTTTGCGCCGGTCAGCCATGCGGCGTTCTGTACTACATGCGGGTGGGTGCCGATGATGACATCGACGCCCTGGTCGGCCAGCCACTGAGCAGTCTCCCTTTGAAAGTCGTTGACCTCGTGCGTGCCCTCGGTGCCCATGTGGGCGCTGACGATAAGAACATCGCAGTTCGGGCGCATATCGGCGATCTGTTTGGCAATCGTTTCATGGTCGTCCAGATACACAACGCCATAGTCTGTGCCGGACGGCGTGGGCAGGCCGTTGGTGTGCTCCGTATAGGAGAGATAGCCGAACGTGATGCCGTTGACGGTCTGGTAGGCGTAGTTGTCATAGGTCTCCAGATTGTAAAAGCCCATTGTGACCACATCGTCCGGCATGGCAGCCCAGTGTGCCATGGATGCCTCAATGCCCGCTGCCCCCTTGTCGTAGCTGTGATTGTTGGAGAGACTGAACACGCGGAAGCCCAAATTATACAGCGTGTCGGTGATCTCGCCGGGGGTGGAGAACATCGGATAGCCGCTGGCGGCGAACTCGTCGTTGACGAGCGTCTCCTGATTGAGCCAGTTCACATCAAACTGGTCGTAGTAGCCCTGCATGGCTGCATAGGCGGCGTCAAAATCGTAGTGGTCACCGCTGCGCTCCTTAGCCTGCAAAAAGATACCATCGTGAATCAGGTCGTCGCCCGTGGCGGAAAAGTGCACGGTCTCGACGGTGGGCGTCGGCTCTGGGGTCGGCTCCGGTGTAGCGGTTGGTTCCGGCTCTGCCGGCATATCCACGACTACGGGCTGCGGATTGACCGCGGGCAGGGTCACAGCCTGATTGCCGACGCCCAGCAGAGAGCCGACAACTACGCCGCCGACGCCCAGTGCGATGACCGCGCAGGCGGCAAGGTCGTTGCCGTTCATTCGCATATCAGTTTACCTCGCAGCAGGTCGGTCATCGTGTAATAGCCAGGGGCCAGCGCAGCAATATAGAGCGCTGCCTGTACGGCACCGTCGGCAAAGACGCCGCGGCTGCCCGCGCTGTGGCTCAGCGTCACGACCTCGTCGGGGCCGCAGAACAGCACATCGTGCTCGCCCACAATGCCGCCGCCGCGGATAGAGCTGATGCCCAGCTCCTGTGCGCCGCGCTTCTGGCGAACCTGCGTGCGGTCATAGACGTACTCATATTTGCCGTTCGCCTCGGTGTTGATGGCGTCGGCAATCATCAGCGCTGTCCCGCTGGGCGCGTCCAGCTTGTTATGATGGTGCTTCTCGATGATCTCAATGTCAAACTCGCCGCCCAGGATCTTCGTAGCCTGGCGGGCCAGTTCGATCAGCACGTTGACACCCACCGACATGTTTGCGCTGCGGAAGATCGGCGTCCTGGTGCTGGCAACCTCCAGTGCAGCCTCATCCTCCCTGGAAAGGCCGGTGGAGCAGATGACGCAGGGCAGACCGTTGGCGGCACCGTACTGCGCTGCTGCAACCGCCCCGGCGGGTGAGGAAAAGTCGATGATGACGCCCTTGCAGGGCAGCACGTCAAACCCGGCGTAAACGGGGATTTCGCCGATCCGCCCGGCCTCGCGATCCACACCGGCGACGATGCGGCAATCCTCGCGCGCACCGATCTTCTCGACCAGTGCGCGGCCCATACGGCCATAGATGCCCTGAATGATAATATCCGTCATGTGTTATTGTTCCTTTCATGCAAAAGTCGTGCAAAAGCAAAAAGCCGACCCGCGGCATGGCAGTGGGTCGGCTGTGAAATTATTTCAGCAGGCCGAACTCCTGCATGGCAGTCTCCAGCTGCGCCTGCACTGCGGCGGAGGGCGCAACGAGCGGCAGACGGCAGTCGCCGGCATTCCAGCCAAGGCGGTTCATGGCCCACTTGACCGGGATGGGGTTGACGTCGGCAAACAGTGCCTTGATAAGCGGCACCGCCTTGAGCTGCATGGACAAGCTCTCGGCAGTCTCACCGGCGAACCATTTGGCGCAGATGTCATGGGTGTACTGCGGGGCTACGTTGGACAGCACGCTGATCACGCCCTTGCCGCCCAGAGCCAGCAGCGGCACGATTTGGTCATCGTTGCCGGAGTAAATGTTCAGGCTGTCACCGCAGGCCGCCGCGATCTCGGCCACGTGGCTGATGTTGCCGCTGGCTTCCTTGACGGCGTTGATGTTCGGGTGCTTCGCAAGCTCGGCCAGCGTGGCGGGCGTCAGGTTGCAGCCCGTGCGGCTGGGCACATTGTACAGGATGCAGGGGATATGCACTGCGTCCGCAATGGCTGTGTAGTGGGCCAGCAGGCCCGCCTGGCTCGTCTTGTTGTAGTAGGGCGTGACCAGCAGCAGTGCGTCGGCACCGTCGGTCTCAGCCTGCTGGGACAGCCAGATGGCGTACTTCGTGTCGTTGGAGCCGGTACCCGCAATCACCGGGACGCGGCCTGCCGCCTTTTTGACGGTATAGCGGATGCACTCGGTGTGCTCCTCGTCGGTCAGCGTCGGGGACTCACCCGTCGTGCCGCAGATGACAATGGCATCCGTGCTGTGGGCAATCTGGTCGTCGATGATGCGGCCAAGCTCGTCATAATTGACGCTGCCGTCGGTGTTCATCGGGGTGATGATCGCCACGGCGGCACCGGTAAATACGGGTCTCTTCATACGAATTCTCCTTACACCAAGGCTGCTATGCGCAGCCGATCAGTCAAAATAGCCCTTGGCAGCCAGCAGCTCGGCCAGCAGCACCGCGCCGCCGGCAGCGCCGCGCAGCGTGTTGTGGGACAGGCAGACGAACTTGTAGTCGTACTGGTTATCCTCACGCAGACGGCCAATGCTGACAGCCATGCCGTTTTCCAGCATACGGTCCAGCTTGGGCTGCGGACGGTCATTTTCCTCAAAGTAATGCAGGAACTGCTTCGGGGCGCTGGGCAGCTCCAGATCCTGTGCGGGACCGTGGAATTCCTTCCAGGCCTGCAGAATTTCTTCCTTAGAAGGCTTATTCTCAAAGCGCACGAACACCGCGCCCATGTGGCCGTCAGAGACAGGCACGCGCAGGCACTGGGCCGTAAAGCGGGGAGACTCAGCCGAGACAATCTTGTCGCCCTCGATGTGGCCCCACAGCTTCAGCGGCTCCTGCTCGCTCTTTTCCTCCTCGCCGCCGATGTAGGGAATGACGTTGTCGAGAATGTCGGGGAAGGTCTCAAACGTCTTGCCTGCACCGGAGATGGCCTGATAGGTGCAGACGAGCACGTCAGAAATGCCGTATTTGCGCAGGGGATGCAGGGCAGGCACATAGCTCTGCAGGCTGCAGTTGGACTTGACGGCCACAAAGCCGCGCTTGGTGCCCAGGCGCTTGCGCTGGGCAGGGATGATGTCGATGTGGTCGGCGTTGATCTCGGGTACGACCATCGGCACGTCAGGGGTAAAGCGGTGCGCGCTGTTGTTGGACACGACCGGGCACTCGGCCTTGGCGTAGGCCTCCTCCAGTGCCTTGATCTCGTCCTTCTTCATGTTGACGGCGCAAAAGACAAAATCGACCTTGGCGGCGACCTCCTCCACATTGGCGGCGTCCAGCACGACCATCTTTTTAACGCTCTCGGGCATGGGGGTCTTCATCAACCAGCGGCTGCCGACGGCCTCCTCATAGGTTTTGCCAGCGCTGCGTGCGCTGGCCGCAAGGGCAACCAGATTAAACCAGGGATGATTTTCCAGCAGCGTAATAAAGCGCTGGCCGACCATACCGGTTGCACCGATAACACCAACATTGTACTGTTTCATCCTGACTAAGACCTTCCTTTCACGATACCCTTCCTTATATCTATGCGGCTCCCACGGAAATTTGCACAGATAATAAAAAAACCGGCTTGAAAACCGGCACAAAATGCAATATAATATCATATTGCATATAACACAGCGCAACACACTGTTTTACAGCGTGACAGTCCCGCACCTGTTCGACTGCGGACCCAGAAAATGCGTGCCGCGCATTTTCTTCGGCGAAGAACCCTTTCCCGGCTCTCGCCCCTGGCAGGGCATGATGAAAACCGGTACTGATGCGCTTCGCGCCTCTGTGTTTGGATTCATTATAATATTCCCACATAAGAATGTCAAGACAATAACGCTTTAAAGTAAAAAAGGATGATACAAAAATGCTCAAAAAAGATTTCTGGTACGACCTGCCGAAGGAGCTGATCGCGCAGGAGCCTGCCGACCCCCGCGATGCCGCCCGTTTGATGGTGCTGGACCGCAAAAATGATAAGATCCTGCACTCGGTATTCCATGAGCTGCCGCATTATCTTGAAAAGGGCGATCTGCTCGTTGTCAATAACTCCAAGGTTCTGCCTGCCCGCCTGATGGGCACCAAGGTGCCCACAGGCGCTGTCTGCGAGCTGCTGCTGCTCCGCCAGGTCAAGGGCGATACCTGGGAGTGCCTGGCCCGCCCCGGCAAGCGGATGCAGCCGGGCACGAAGGTGGAGTTCGGTGACGGCAGCCTGACCGCCGTGGTGGATGAGACGCTGCCTGACGGCAATAAGTATGTGACCTTTACCTACGACACCGAGACACTGTACGAGAAGCTGGACGAATTCGGCAAGATGCCGCTGCCGCCCTACATCACGAAGCAGCTCGAGGATCAGAGCCAGTACCAGACCGTCTACGCCAAGGAACTGGGCAGCGCTGCCGCGCCCACCGCGGGCCTGCACTTTACCCCGCAGCTGATGGATACGATCCGCTCCCGCGGTGTCAACATTGCCGAGGTCACGCTGCATGTCGGCCTGGGCACCTTCCGTCCCGTGAATGAGGAATCCATTGAGGACCACCAGATGCACAGCGAGTGGTACTCCGTCAGCGAGGAGACGGCGAAGCTCATCAACGAGACCCGCGCCGCGGGCCACCGTGTCATTGCCGTGGGCACAACGAGCTGCCGCACGCTGGAATCTGTCTGGGCTAAGTACGGAAAAATCGTGCCGTGCAGCGGGAATACCAGCATCTTCATCTATCCCGGCATCGAGCTGAAAGCCATCGACGGCCTGATTACGAACTTCCACCTGCCGGAGAGCACCCTTATCATGCTGATTGCCGCCTTCTACGGCTACGACAAGACGATGGCCGCCTACAAGGTCGCCGTTGAGGAAAAGTACCGCTTCTTCAGCTTTGGCGATGCGATGTTCATTCGGTAACAGAAAATATCTTTTGCGAAAGCGCCGGGGCAGATCTTCGGCGCTTTTGTTGTGATGCGAGGGGACACTGTATGGAGCAGGGCAGACTGTTCAAAATCGTGTATCATCTGTTGGACAAGGGCAGAGCCACGGCCCCCGAGCTGGCAGAAAAATTTGAAGTATCGGTAAGAACGATTTACCGCGACCTGGATGCCATCAGTGCTGCCGGGATACCGGTTTATACTGTGCAGGGAAAGGGCGGTGGTATTTTTATCCTGCCGGAGTTTGTGCTGGAAAAATCGCTGCTGACGCCGCAGGAAAAAGAGCAAATTTTGATGGCACTGCAGGGCCTTGCCGCCGCGGAAGACAGCCGGACCGATGAACTGCTTACCAAATTGGGCGGGCTTTTCCGGGTACAAGGCGCAAATTGGATCGAGGTCGATTTTTCCGACTGGCACAAAAATACGGCGGGTGCGGAGCTGTTCGACGAGCTCAAAAGGGCTGTTTTCAGCTGCCGCAGGGTCAGCTTTTCGTATTTTGCGGGCGAAGGCGGCGGCACTGTCCGCACGGTGGAACCGGTCAAGCTGATTTTCAAGAGCAAGGACTGGTATTTGTACGGCTTCTGCCTTTTGCGAAACGACTACCGCTTTTTCAAGCTGACCCGCATCAAGAATTTGACGCTTCTGCCGGAGAACTTCCTGCGCAGGAAGGCGGATGTCCCGGAGCTAAAACCGACGATACAGCAGGAGCGGCTGATCTCGGTAAGGCTGAAGTTCTCCCCGGCGGCTGCCTTCCGCGTCTATGACGAATTTACCGATACCGTGGAGAAGGATGCGCAGGGAAGCCTGTATGTGACCGTCGATATGCCCGAAAGAACGCTGTATAGCTACATTTTGTCCTATGGTGACGCAGTTGAAATCCTGGAGCCCGACGAATTGCGGCGCAGCATGAAAGAAAAGCTGACCCGCATGGCAGAAAAATATAAAACATGACAGGGGGTGTCATGCTTTCTGCGGTATTCTGAAAAGCGCAAGGAGGCGCTTTTTATGAAATACGAATGGAGAAGGCAGGAAAAGCAGCTTTACGGTGCAAAAACAACCCCTGCCTTGGTGACAGTTCCGACACAAAGCTGCATCATGATAAACGGTGAAGGAAACCCGAATGACACGGATTTTTCAAACCGCGTATCGGTATTGTATTCCGTGGCCTATGCGGTCAAAATGGCTTACAAAAAGACTGCAAAGGGCGAGTATGACGACTTTGCCGTGTACCCACTGGAGGGCGTCTGGCAGAAAATTGAGAATTGCGAGCTCATCAAGGAAAAGCTGCGCTACACTCTCGTGATCCGCCAGCCGGATTTTGTCGGAGAGGACGGCGTGTGCGCTGCGCTGGAACGTACAAAACACCGAAAACCAAACCCGCTCTTGGAAGAAGTCTGCTTCGGCACCGTGCCGGGCGAAACCTGTGTGCAGCTTTTGCATGTCGGCGCGTATGACGATGAGCCGGTTTCTTTCGCAAAAATGGACGAATTTGTACACGCCCATAGCCTGACGCGCACGGAGGAAGGCCACCGGGAAATCTACCTGAGCAATGCCACCCGCACAGAAAAAAACAGGCTCAAAACCATTTTGCGCTATAGGGTAAAATAATTTTCCCGGCGGGGGTGGTGAGCCTGCCGATTTACAGTTGACGAACCACTGATTTTCTTTTATACACATTTTAAATTTAGAGCAAGTAAAAAAATACTACGGGGGTAACTCTGGAAAT